>Ga0208820_1000018_pt1 | contig 192033 bp, 189 predicted proteins | sample June2015DPH_16_5_FD_184713 | JGI IMG/M metagenome (GOLD analysis project Ga0208820, IMG submission 184713) | Peatland microbial communities from SPRUCE experiment site at the Marcell Experimental Forest, Minnesota, USA - June2015DPH_16_40... | ecosystem: Environmental > Terrestrial > Soil >...
TGGAAAAGTTATTGTTTGTGCAATTATGCGGAAGTTGGTTCACATTATATTTGGTATCCTGAAATCCGGTAAAAAGTATGACCCAAACTATAAGCCAACTTTCGTTTGACAAGAACGGTATCTACAAGTCAATAAACCATAAAACGGAGAAAACTGAAGATTACCAAGTGAAAGAGAGTAACGACTCACATCAACGGCAGCAAAAAGTAGAGCGACGAGGAACTAGTAAATCTGCCCTAGTTCTTACCCAGAGAAACCTTTACATCCACCTGACGAAGAATGATTAAAGTTTTTCTTTGCATCGAATAATTGCCTATTTGAAAGGCCAAACAAACCCGCCGCTTGGCTGATCTGTTTGGCCTTTATTTTTAAAACAATTTGTTAATCAAATATCTAGTTCAAAAATTTACTAGATAAGTCCTGCTGAAATCACAGTGTTTGAAATTGCAAACAAAGTAATAATTAAACTGTTTACAAAACCTCCCAGCCATATAGAACCTGTTTTCCTAAAAAAGATTCTTGCCGATATTGCTGCAAGCGGCAATATAAACAACAGATTCCATAACAATACACCGGCGAGTGCTGACGTGATATTGGGGGGAAATGGAGCGGATGGGATCAACTTAATGCCGGTAGTATACAGCCATCCATAATCGAGAACGTGTAACACCGCTAAACCACCGACGTTGGCAATGATCATCAGAACAATATTGGTCCATTCGTTTGCTCCTCTCATTCTGGTAAATGAGTTAAGCAGTAAAATGTTAATCAAATAGAAGAATAGGAAGAATGGTAAGTATTTAATCAGGATGAAGAATTTAATAGGCGTGAGCGTCTTAATACTAAATACCCAGAATCTGGCGTCGCTGAGGAAGAAGAAATTGCTGATGACCAGCAAGAAATAGGTTGCCATAAATACTATTAGGGCCAACAGGGCAGTTTTTCCAATATCTGCGCCGGAAAGTTTTACTCCCAGATTATCAAAAGTTACCTTATTTTTCTTCATAACAAAGAAGTAAGTTGCCGTGAATATCGCAAGCAGAATGGCGCCCGCTATTAGCATGAGCAGTACGACACCATTTACACAAGGCAACTGAAAGTAACTGTTGAAAGGGAATATCGTGGGAACAAATCGATCCATCGATTTGATGGCTATCGGATAACCCACCGCCCAGTTATAAATAAGCGGAGCCGGCAGCAAGCAGATGATAAATATTATCCAGTAAATCATCTTGTTCTTGGCCGTCGTCATTATTGATGGAGCAACAGGTTCCCGTTTGATGATTGTTTTGAAGTATGGAATCTTCAGCATGAGGAATGCAAATGGAATTATGAAGAGGAAGAATCCTACCAATACCAGTCCAGTGAAAAATTCCTTCCAAGGCCAGGTTTGTTCAGTAGCCGGCATCTGTTCTTTGCCGCCCTTCAACGTTATATCGAAAAAATCCAGAATATAAGATTCGGCAACCCTGGAAAAATGGGCTCGGGGATGAATAAGCGGGGGTTGATAGAGGACTCGCAATTTTCCCGCTGCCGCGGCGGCTATCGCCTCATCCCTGATAAGCTTTTTATTATCGCCAAACACGTAATAGGAGTTATATTCGGCACCGGCGAATCCCATACCGGCAATACCATTTTTTGAAATATTAACATCACTGGCTTTAAGAACCTTCCACATGTTGTCCGCCCATTCATCATACTGACTGAACATAAGGCCGACATTTACCGGATATTTGCCGTACACAAGGGCGCCATCTTTGTTGACCAAAAACGTGTGTTCAGTGGGTACTAATGCTTTAGGTATAATAATTGATGGATTTTTTTCATGATTTGTAAATGCCCTCATTGCACCGATTTGCAAAATGATACCACCCAGGGAATGGCCGACCATGCCAATGCGATTTTTATCAACATAAGGCAATGTGCCTAGATATTGCAATGCAGCATATGTACCCATATCGGGTGCCACACCTTTGTTGATACGCGAATCAGGGAATGACGATAGACCATGGTCGTATGCGTCAATCGAAATAACCACATAACCACGACGGGATAGTTCAACCTGGTTGCTATCCTACACTTCCAACGTGTTGTTGTAACCGTGGACAGAGACAATAGCCGGAGCCGGATTTTCAACAGTTGCAGAATTAGGCACTAGTAGCAATGCCCTCATTCTGGCACCATCCTCTGTAACATAGGTTATGTCGGTTATTTTAACCTTACAGCCACTTGTATGCACCAGGTGCGCTCCTAACGAACCCAATAAAACGAGAGCGACTGCAATACATAAAAATACAACGTATTTCTTCATTATTTGTCCCTCCTTTTAAAAACTTTTTTTAAGAATTATGCCCTGCCTCCGATACTTATAACACATGTTAAGTTAGAGTTCAGATATTTTTTTGATTATTTCCGATTGAAATGTTGTATGAATTGGGAAAACAAGAAAATCAACATTACAGGAAGAAACAAATGCTTCTTGGCATCCCCCCTACTCTTCCTTTAATGCCTGCAACTTCTTATTTCTTGGCAGCTTCTTGATTCCATATTCCAGCCTATAGGCATCTTCCTTTCTCATGAATCTGCTTGTAGCCAATAACTTCACCGGCAATCGTGCCCGGGTAAACTTTGATGCTTCACCAGCATTGTGAGCATTCACCCTCTTTTTAATATTATAGGTAGCACCCGTATAAAGCTTACCATCAGAACAACACAAAATACATACAACCCATGAGTATTTCATATTTATAATAATTAATGGCAGGTCATTATAGAACAAATAAAAAAAGGCCACTTCTAAAAAAAGAGTAGCCCTTTTCAATTGCCGATACTTCATTCTCCAACTAAGCAACTATATTACAATCACTATTAAACAACAATTCCAGCAAAATTCCGCCCAACAGGAAGGTGGTTAGGCCAAGTTTTTCATTGAGAGATACTTTGCTCGACCTGTTTACGGAATTCAAGCGGATTCGCAATCTTCTTGAAAGGTTCTTTTGTGCCACCTGTCCCTGTAACAATGATTGTACCGTACCCAAATATGCGGCCAGAAAAATCTTGATCAACGCCTATGCCCTCAACTTTTTGCAAAAGCAATTCAAGGGAATGCCGCTTGATGAAACCCACCTTAATCAGAACTCGCTTATTTGTGACAGCAAACTCTGATGATTTATAGGTGATAAAACGCGGAACGCCGAGTAGTACCCCCACAAGAAAGAAAAGTGTGCCCAATATCAAGGCAGCGGAATACAGTGAAAAGACAAAGGCTAAGCAGAAGCCAATAACGATTAGAAAAATGGGGAAAATGAAGACTATCCAGTGAAGTTTGGTGTAGTATCTAATCTGCTCGCCCTGTATAAGGTTCTGTTCAATGTATCCCATCAGATCCGCCCCATCAGCAGCAGGATGATCAAAATCAGAAGAATCAATCCAAGTCCACCGCTGGGATAGTATCCCCAGTTCCTACTGTGAGGCCAGGTGGGCAGTGCGCCGACCAAGAAGAGAATTAAAATAATGATCAGTATCGTAAACATGTTTTTTCTCCTTTCCTGTTATTTGACTTTCTTGTTCCGTTAGCCGCCTGATTTCCCGGCGGTACAAGAATATTTCAATTGATATCCGTTGAACCCGACCCCTCGTAAAACAGTTCACGCATATCAAAAACCAAATGGCGAAAAAAACTATTGTATTCAACCCTTCACAATGAGTATGGGAATACTTGTGTCATTGTGGATAACACCATAGGAAACACTACCAAGAACAGAGGCTGATAAGGCGCTTCTTCCATGGGAGCCCATAACAATAAGATTTACCTTTGACCTCTTAGCCCCTTTCACAATCTCCTCCACAGGATGCCCCATTTTTATAGAAATCTCCGCTGCGACACCGCTTTTATCGCACAGTTTCTTTATTTCTCCGGCGTACCCTTCGGCAGCCTCTCTCAGATAATCCTCAATAGGCTCTATTGCGCGCCTTGATGTCTCCGATGCGGGAACTGTCTGGGCTATTAGTGAGCGCTTGTCAATAACGCTCAGAGCAATAATTGAGGCTTTCAACTGTTTGGCGAGGTCAACCGCATACGCGGCTGCTTTTTGAGCTGTTTTGGACCCGTCTGCTGGCACAAGAATTTTTGAAATCACACATCCTCCTTTAATCATCAAAAAAGGGGTAAAGCAGTACGCTCTGTCTGATTGATAAAAACTTCCTTTTTCACGGTGCGAGTATATGAAGAAGATTTTTTTGTGTCAAGAGGATTTTGACCACCTCAGGATATGGAGTGGGGTGGCAATGATCGTTGCCAGGTAATCATTGCCAAGAGAAAGCTTGAATAATTTTCATTGCCTCTAAATTACTGTACAGGAAGAAACAAATATGGCAGTCATGTAGGGTCTCCACAGTCTGGTCTCGAAATAGCTTTTTGGTTCTTTGCTGTTCGCCAATCATACGCCTTTCCGTCCCGTCATGAGAAAAACTGTAAACTCGACCATTTTCCCATCATGTATAGGTTTCATAACCTTAGCTGCTGTCCGGTGCCTTACATTATCAAACCCCGCCTCGATGAATAACTGGCGCATTCTGTCACGATCAAATCCGAAATGGATAACTCCTCTATTGTCGCTGTGAAAGAGACCCCCTTCCGAATCTAAATCTGCAATGCACAGATAACCTGATGGCAATGCGATATGATGGAATTGATCGAAGATGGCCTTGATTTCCTTAATATGGTGAAAGGTCATGCTACTGACAATCAAATGATAACGACCTTCCAGGACATCGCCCTTTTCCATATCGAAGAGCCGGGTTTTTACATTGGTCAGATTCTTTTTTGCTATTTTCTGCTCAAGCACATCTATCATCCCCCGTGAACTATCAACACCAGTGATAGAATGAATGAAGAGTTGTAATTGGAAAGTGACAAGGCCAGTGCCGCAGCCGAAATCCAATGCATCCATATCGGAAGTTAATGCGACATCTTTTCTTATGGCGCCGGTAATCTCGGTGGCCAGTTTAACCCTCCCCGGCTCTTTATCCCAAGAAGCCGCCTCGCTGTCAAAATCACGTTTTTCATCTTTAATCATAAGCACTCCGCAAAGTTGCCAGATTGTTCCTCATTATCTCGGATTGTAATGTAGCATAACAGAAAAATACTGATAATCGAGACTTACAGGAAGCAAGACTTTTCGTTCCTACTCTGATCACGAATGCTTAAGGATTACTTCTTGGTTCCCGGCAGCGTTAAAGAGTACTCGTAGATGAGTTTCATCTCCTGATCGGAGATTTTATCCACGGGAAAACCAGGCATAACGCCTTTTGATCCATCGGCTTTTAAAGGATTTCTATTATACGCGGTGAAGACGGCAAGACTTTTCATTTTGGCCGAACCTTTAACCGGCAGGGCGGGATTGATGATGTTTCCCCCCTGGGCATGACAGACGCCGCAATGGACAGCATAAAGCTTTGCTCCATCCGGGGCCTGATCAGATAAGGCTGTGCTGACGGGGGAAATCATTGTTTCTCCGAAGACTACCCATCCGGCTATGGTGAAAATAAACAGAGACCAGATTGTTGATTTTTTCATGATACCTCCATATTTTTAGTTAGATAACGATGGTTTTTTCGTTTTTCGCATTTTTTCAATCCGGTCCTTTCGTTTGCAGCACGGGAAAAATCTTATTAAGAATCCAGAAGAAGATGAAGGGCAGCACCGCGATGAGCAAAGCACCGCCCAGGCCCTCTTTAAAGGTATCCAGGCTGCGAGGAATGATGGGCAGTTGGTAATCCATATACCCGGAAAAAGTCAGGGAAAAAGACTGGCCGCCGATGACTACGTTCCACCTCATCATGAAAACCCCGAAAAGCACCAGCAAAAGGGCGGGGATTAATCTGCGGACTGTCAAGCCGGGGAACAGAAGGAGGATGAAAGGCACCAGGTTCCCCAGGAGATATTGGAGCAGGAAGATATTAATAAAATCTGTCCCATAGATGACATTCCTCAGAATGTCCCATGATTTTACTGCTGTGTAGCTGCGGAAGACCAGGTCCAATAACTCCAGACTGATCGAGAATATCATAAAGAAAATAAGATATTTCACAGACGTCTGCATCGCGTTCATCTCTTCGCTTTTAATCTCCTTGAGTGTAATGCAGGCGGTAGTAGTGTTTTTCCGGGAAGCGATGAATTTTTTTGTTTCCATGATGATAACGTAGATCAGCATGCAGAGGGAGACGCCGGAAACAATGGCCGACATGATAAAGATAACCGGCATGAGAGGGGTCATCCACAGGGCGTTGGCTTTTACCGAACCGAAGATGAACCCCGCATACCCGTGAAGAAAACAGGCAATTGGCACACCGACTCCCGCCAGGATCTTGATGGCTTTTGCGTCCAGCTTCAGGCTGGCATCGCTTAGGTCCAGGGCGCCGAGGGTAAGGATGGTATGTACCACGTATTTTATTTTTTCGGCCAAACTCTTATTCGCCTTGCCTTTGAGTCTTAATGATACTTCCACCAGGTGTTTCCGGAAAAGAAACCACAGTTCGGAGGCGACGACCGATCCGTAAACAAACAGCACGACGCCAAAGGCGGCAATAGCCGAAGTGAAGTGCGGCGTAAGAACCACGTAGAAACTTCTTGCGGGTTGCGCAAGGTGCAAGAGGAGAGGCAAGGGCGCAACGATGAGCAGGGCGAAGGAAAAAACCAGGGCAAATCTGGCGATTTCCTTAAGCGGTTTTATATTGAAAAGATGATACAGGGAGGAAAGGACAAAAGCACCGGCCACAAGCCCCGTCATGAACGGATACATGACAATCTGAATAGCCCAATAAATGTACTCATTGGGATAAACGAAAAGTTCTTTGACTGTCCATAATGCTTCCAGAACCATTTCTCACCTCACCTCTTCGCCAAGCCCGATATAGTAAACCTGGGGATTGGTTCCGTATTCCGGTTTGTGGACTGCTACCTGCTGTGTACGGATGATGTTTTCCACCGGATCTCCGTGGTCTTTGATGTTGCCGATCTGCCTCGCCCCCGTCGGGCACGCCTGGACGCAAGCCGGCCGCAGGCCGTGGTTAATCCGGTGATAACAGAAATTACATTTATCCGCCACGTGGTGGACTGGATGGAAAAACCTCATGCCGTACGGGCAGGCCATGATACAGTACCCGCAGCCGATGCACCACTTCCGGTCCACCAGCACCACACCGTCGGCGTTCTGGTAAGTCGCACCCACCGGACATACCTGGACGCACGAAGGCTTTTCACATTGGTTGCACAGTTTGGGAACAAAAAAAGCCTTTTTAATTTTTTCCCGGGGAATATCTTTAAACTTACCGCGCCCCAGATCGATTTGGCCGGTAATAAATCCATTACGTGCCTCTTTAGGAGTATCGGCGAATACTTCTCCTTCTGAGGTTACGACATACCGTTCAACCCAGGTCCGGGAAACGTCGGCGTCAAAGGGGATTTCGTTTTCCAGCTTACAGGCCTTTACACAGAAACCGCAGCCGATGCATTTATAGGTGTCGACGAGAAATACAAAGCGAAGGGGTGTAGCCAAGGCCTGAACATCGGAGGGCCGGAAAATTCCGTCCAGTCCTTTAGCCAGAACCACAACGGCGGTTCCTTTCATGGCCAATTTTATAAAATCTCTCCTGTTCACCTGTTCCTCCTACCGGGTTTGGATGCCTCATGCGGTTTGTGACACAACGTGCATTCTAAACCGAGATTGTGCTGATCCGGGTTGATGCCTTTGATCTGTGATCTTTGACTGGTGGGATAGAAAAGGCTGGTATGGCACCTAAGGCAGAGCTCCCGGCTCCGGTCCAGGACAAGTTTCAGCGGATCGGCCGGATGGAAAAGAGCCGGTCCGTGGCAGTTTTCACATTCAATATCTTTATGATGTGCGGAAGCAAGCTTTTGCGCCTGCCCTGCATGGCAGGTCCCGCAGAATTCCTTGCCTCGATATTTTACCGTAAAATTTTTCCATTCCTCAACATTGGATTGTCTATACCAGCCATACGTATACCCTTGTTCATGAGTTCCGAAATCATTGGGTACCCAGAAGCTCCTGGCGATTAACATGATTACCGCAAGAGCCAAAACCACATACAGAGGCCGCAGTACATGCATCAGCTAAGATTCTCCAAGATTGCCGACGATAATCATATTCTCCTGCTCAAGGAATATGTGGTTCACTTCCATATTTAGAAGCGGTAAGTGACAGTCATAAATCCCACGTTAGACTCATAAGATGGATTATTGTAAGCGCCCGTCAGGTATGCCCCGTTCGTTCCGGTGACGGCCGGAACGTATTGATACCCATCATACTGCGCATCATTATAATCATATTTTTCATAGACATAACCTGCGGCTACGGACAGCGATTTCGTCACATTATAGGAGAGCTTGATGAGAACACAGGTAAGCTTGTAGCCATCCCAGTTGGAAAGATCGATATTGTCCTGAGTTCTGCCCGCAGGAAGTGGATTTGCACCCAACAGATAGGTGTAATCGACGGAACCATCGGCCTGCAGATAGCTGTATTGGAGCAGCAGAGTGAGTTTTTCCGGGACAATAAATATTTCGGCACCCGCCGCGTAACTGTAGTTTTCGTCCTTTTGCGCTGCCGTCCAGTTAAAGGCTGCCGGCACAGGCGGCAGCGACGGGTCAACTGTGCCTGTTGTCTGCCGCTGGAACTGATCCTGCCGGACGTATTCATAATCGAAAGAGCCGAATAACCTGATTCGCTTGTTGATCAGATAATCAACATCGATCAGGAATTCATCACCCCTGTCACCGGTCAGTCCTAAAACAGTATCCGGATAATTCGTATCCCTGTGCTTGTAACCAAGACTTATGCTGAAGTTATCGGCGGGGAAAAAGTCCAGGTTGGCCTTATAGGTATTCCGGCTTTTGCCGGCGGCATCAAAACGTCTGATGAAAGTCTCAATATCGGTCGGGTCAGTCAGCTGGAAATCCGCTCTTCTGTCCAGTCTTTCGTATCCAACACGGGCGGTAAGGAAATCAAATCCTTTCCATCTCAATTCGGCGCTGAAGAGATCATCCCTGTTATCAGGGATGTCTTCTCTCTCTCTGCTGATTGTTGAATGATTGTAAGCGCCGAGGAAATAAAAGTTTGCCGGCAGCTGGAAACCAAGTTCAGTGCCGTATTTTACTCTCCGGTAGTTGAATAAGGTGTTGGTGAAAGTTGCGGGCGTCTGGGTTGCATCCGTTATTGTAATAACATCCGACTTATTTTCCCGGTCGTCATATTTAAGAAAAAGTTTGGCATCGAGGAAAGACAGCGGCTTTGACGTGACTGAAGTGGCGATGTTGTTTGTAATGACTTCGCCGTTAAAGAACGGTGTGCTCAAAGTGATGTTTCTCAGTCCTCCGACGATATCATCCACATATGAATTACGCAAAACAGCATCCGATTTGGCGTCGGCCGTAGCCAGATCAACATTGAACTTGCTGTTTAAAGGCAATTTAAGCGCGCCTTTGAGATTGATCTTATAGAACTGGTTGTCCGGCGGCAGCGAATATGTATCCGTCACTGACGCCGTATTGTTCGTAGCGGGGTTGCGGAAATTAAGGCTCGTGTCAGAGTCGGTGAAGTTGCTGTAAAAATAGCCCAGGGAAATGAATAGGGGATTGCGGACATATCCGGCAAGCAAATTGATGCTGTTTGTTTTGTAATCAATCGGTGCCGGAAGCTCTAAGGAAATCCCGCCGGGGTTTGTTCCCGCGGCACCGATGGGATAAATGCCCTTTCGTTCATCAATAGCCGCGGAGAAATCCAGAAAAAAAGGCTTCAAGACATCAAGCTTAAATCCAGCACTGTAATCTTTCCGTTTTGTTGAGTAATCAAATGTATTCCAAGTGCCGGTATTGGTGCTGGGCGTATGGGTGGGATAGGTCAGATTGTTAGTCCCTGCACCTGAATAAAATGTTTGCGCATCGTAGGTGAAGTTGTGGGGGATTTCACTGTAGTTAATGTTGAACTTGTAGGCCCCCCATTTCCCGCCTTCCAGGTCATAACTCTGTGTATCGTAGAGCATGTTACGGCTGTAGAAATCCACATAATATTTATCGTCATCATATTTGATTTTAACGTCGCCGTAGAGACCATTCCGAACATCTCCGTATTCGTTGAATTTAGCTTCGTTGCCGTTGACGTGGGTGAGAGTGCCCTGAGCGCTGATTTCACCGGAAAATTTATTCTGCTCCTGCTGCTCCTCGGCAAAGGCCGTACTCAAGGAGAATAAACCGAATAAAAGAACTGGTAAAAATATTTGTCTTTTCATCGTTACACCTTTTACCGGACAAAATCCTGCCCCCTCACCGAAGGCGCATTGCTTCCATGAATATTGGTATGACAGTTCAGGCAGCCGCGGGCAATCATCCTGTTTTTATTGGATGTGGCAGAGCCGGGGAATGTTTCAAACCTGGTGTAAATTGTTCCGGGATGTCGAGTGGCGTCGTGACAGCTCTGGCAGAGCAATGGCGGCTTTGAGGATAGAAGTTTCCCGTGATTGCTACCGTGGGGCACATGGCAAGTCAGACAATTTTCGGCAACCGGCGGATGTTCCCACATGAATGGCCCACGCTTCTCGGCATGACACTTGAAACAGAGTTCATTTACCGTGTCCGCCTTCACCATCTTCGGCCCTGATCCGCCGTGCTGGTCATGACAGTCGGAGCATTTCATGAGGCCTTCCTTCAGCGGATGGTGCGATTGTTTGTTGGCCTGAGCTCTGATATCGGCATGGCAGGTGTAGCAAAGCGCCGGCTCGGCTAGCTTTAAATTGTTTTTCGTTCCGGAGTGCCCGCTGTGGCAATCACTACATGAAACTCCGTTAACTTTATGCCTGCTCAGATTCCAAAAAGGCACGGCCGTTGAATCCTGATGACAGGAAAGACATATCGCCTGCTTCATTTCCGGATCATCTTTTTTGGTGAAGGCAATCATGCCCGTTCCCTTAGCGCCGCCTGTTTGCACATGCGCAAGACCTGGGCCGTGACAGGATTCGCAGGAATTTTTATTGGCCGGATTCCCAGGAATTGCCGCTTTGGCATGTGTTGATTTCAGATAACTATCATAGTTTTTTTGGTGACAGGCCCGGCATACGTCTATACCTGCATAATCACCATCCGCAGTCGCGGATTGTTGAAAAACCGTAGTTACGGATACCAGAAGGAAAAAGGTGAAAAGAGAAAACAGCCAACCTTTGATTTTTTTTATCTTCATAAAGCAATCTCAAATTATTTGTTTTCTGTTAACCGACAAGGATTTAAAAATCCATGTTCAAAAATTTTTAAATATCCTAAATCATGATTTTCATGAAGTCAAGAGGATAAAAATATTTATATAAAAAAATAATTGATAAGAACCTCCTTTTTCACGGTGAGGAATATACGAAAAAGAATTTTGTGTGTCAAGAGGATTTTGACCACAAAATGTGGGGTGTGGTGCTGATGTTTGTTGTCGGGCGTGAATTCGGTAGCGAGCGAATACTGAATGATATTATTCCTTATGAATCGAAGATCCTTCGCGGCTTGCCGCGAAGAGCTTCCATTGTGTTTATTCGTGAAACTCCAATTCCAAAAGCGAAGTGCGTTGAAATTGGTAAGTCGAATTGATCCCGCCGAAGGCGGAGGGGATAATAGATATCCGTAGTTAATAAAACTCAGAGATTACAACCGCAGTGCAGTAATATCTGTAAGATGAATTAATCCCGCGTGCGAAGCTTAGCGGGACAATATAAATATCCCGCAGCTTGCTGCGGAATCGGTTTCCAAAGCTTGCTTTGGGGTTCATACCCGTGATTACTAATTGAAGTCCTACTTTTCGTCAAGGTTGACGATTTTTGGATAACAGGAAGAAAGACTTGGAGTTGCTCTTGGCACCCATTGTAAATTTAAGTTCAAACTTACATAGTTCATTTTACAATTTTGAAAATCTCTTTGGCTTTCGGATCGGCGGCGGTGCGCAAAAGTTCAAAAAGAACCATTTCTGCACTGGTAAGATGCGCGCCGGCGCTTTTCATCGCGGTCAAGCCGATTTCACGATTTTCCTTCGTGCGCGAAGATATGGCGTCGGCAACCAGATGAACATTGTATCCGTTGGAAATGAGATCAAGAGCGGTTTGATAGACGCAAATGTGGCTTTCAATGCCTAAAATGACTACATGCCTGCGGCTTAATGCTTCGAGCTGCTCGCGGAAATGGACATCCGTCCAACAACTGAAAGTTTCTTTAGCGATTGGTTTAATGCCATCAAGTTCCGCAGTAATCTGCGGTATTGTATGACCCAGCTTTTGCTGTGTTTGCTCCGTGACAATTATCGGCAGATTAAACACTTTAAATCCTCGTATTAATTTTACAGCGTTGGCAAAAAGATTCTCCTTATCGAACATGGTCTGGGCGAGATTGCCCTGAATATCGATAATGACTAAAACGGCTGCGGTGCGTAGTAGCATGATGATGTCCCCTTTTTATCAGAATTAAATTCTCTACCCGAATTATTTTCTGTAAAAAAAGGCAAACGTCAAGAATTATTTTTGTTGAGTGAAAAAGTCTGCCATCAATTTATTGACTTTATCAGCTTCTTCATGTTGGAGCCAATGGGTCGCCTTCTTAAATTTAACCAGTTTTCCCTGGTCGCAGTAAGTCAAACTCTGGTCCGCCTGCTCGGGAATGATGGCGACATCGTTAACTCCCCACAAGACCAGTATGGGCATAGTAATCCTGAAGCTTACCGGCGGCTCGGACGGAACCTGCAGTGCCGCCCGATACCAGCTAACCATAGCCGAGAAAGCTCCCGGCTGCATAAATGCCTCCCGATATTTTTCCAGTTCTTCCTTTGTAAACGCTCCCGGCCGGCTGGTTTGGCGAAGTAAAGTGACCAGCCATTCATAGTTGTTGGCCGAGGCAAACTTCTCCACGGCGCCTGGTAGCTGAAAGTAAAATATATACCAGCTTTTCTCCATCTGTTTGGGGTTGGTAAACAGATTCTTGGCCATGACCTTGGGATGAGGAACGTTCATGATGACGAGACGTTGAAGACGCTCAGGATACTTGAGCGCCGTCCACCACGAAACAGATGCGCCCCAGTCATGACCGACAAGAAAAAGCCGATCTCGTCCATAGGCATCGATAAGGCCTACCGCGTCTTTGGCCAGCTCATCTATTTTATAGGAGGGAATTCCTTGAGGCTTGTCACTTAAGTTATAACCGCGCTGGTCGGGAACTACGACCAAATAACCTCTTTGGGTAAAATACTCAATTTGTTTACGCCAGGCATACCAAAATTCCGGGAAGCCATGTAGAAACATAATCATCGGACCTTTTTCGGGCCCCGCTTCCATTACATGAAGATTTATTCCATTGGTTTTAATATAGCGTTCGCGTAAATCCATAAACTTACCTCAAACTTTTCTATTCCCTTTTGCATTTAAGATGATACCAAGGCGGCAAGACGGAGGCAACGCAGGCATATAGTACCATACGTCGAGGAGCCGACAACACAGCCAACACAGGTAGCGCTTAAATCCGGAAGGGAATCATATGTCCCAGGCGGCCTTAGCTCCTTCCGTAGTCGCTTCAATAATCCGGCGGGGTACCGTCGCGTCGCCGACAATGAAGTGACGAATACTCTTTTTCTGGAGCATCTCTTTCAAGGCTGTTCGCGGAGTTACTCCGACGGCTACGATAACCTGGTTTACAGGTTCAATTTTTTTGTCCTTACCGCCCGTAGTTACAGTGACCGAGCCTTCTTTGATCAACTTCACTGTCGTATCGAACATAAGTTTAACTCCCGCGGCCCGAAGGCGTTTATGAAGCATATAGCCGTGAGCGGCCAGAGGCAAAACCGGCGAGCTGCCGAGCATCTCCACCAGAGTGATGTCCTTAACGCTCTTTTCGCGGAGAAAATCGGCCGTTTCCATGCCGACAAGACCGCCGCCGATAACTACAACATGATCTTTGGGAGCGACTTCTCCATCCAAAATCTGCCAGGCGTCGCAGACGATAGAAGAGTTAATGCCTTCAGCCGGGCAGGTGGATTTGTCCGCGCCGGTAGCCAGGATGACGACATCGGGTTTCCCTTTTTCGATCATCGCTTCGGTAACGTCAACGCCCATTTTTATATCTACACCCTTTTTTTTACATTTTGCTGTTAGCGTTCTTATCCATTTGCCGTACACAGATTTATGCGGGGCCTTTTCCGCGTACCTGATCTGTCCTCCCGTTTCTTTTCCCCGTTCAAAGAGAGTCACCTGATGTCCGAGACGCGCGGCTTCGAAAGCGGCAGTTAAACCGCCGGGACCCGCGCCGACAACCCATACTTTACGGCTGACGTTCGCGGGTTTTTCCGGATAGAGCAGCTCCTGACCTGTTTGCGGGTTAATGGCACAGCGAATCGGCAGCTGCTCCAGTGAAAGGCGCTCGATGCATCCCTGATTGCAGGCCAGACATTCCAAAGTATCTTCGGGATGTCCCGCAATAGCGTTTTTCAGGAAATCAGGATCGGCCAGATGCTGGCGGGCAACGGCAATGAGGTCGGCATCTCCCTGGGCAATTATGTCGTCCATAACATAAGGATCGGTATAGCGGCCGACACTAATTACAGGAACACTAGTTACTTCTTTAACCTTGCGGGCAAGAAAGGCTTTAAACCCCTGTTCAAACTCAACGGGGGCGCTCGGATTAGGCGTGTCAATGTTCACCTCGGGATTGCCGTGGGTACCGAAAGATACGTTAATCATATCCGCGCCGGCGTTAACCAAATCCGGAATAATGGTCTGCATGTCGGAAATGGTATAACCGTTTTTGATACACTCTTCGCCTGATACTCTTATAGATAAGGGAAAATCTTTCCCGACTTTCTTGCGTACTTCCTGGAGGCATTCAATCATAAACCGCGAACGCGCTCGGAAATCTCCACCGTATTTATCCGTGCGCTGATTGGAATGGGCGGAGAGAAACTGCATGAGGAGATAACCGTGGGCACCGTGGAGTTCCACAGCATCAAATCCCGCGGCTCGCGCACGTACAGCCGCAGCGCCGAAAGCAGCAATCGCTTCCTGAATGTCTTCCAAGGTCATCTCCAGTGGGGCTCCTAGAAAGCCGAAGATGTAGCTCGGAATAGCTGAAGGTCCGATAGCTTTTTTCTTACGGAGAAGCAGATAATTCTCACGGCCGGTATGGTGAAGCTGTATGGCTATTTTCCTGCCTTGGGCATGGACAACACCAGCCAACTTACTCAAGCCCGGAATGAATTTATCATCCCACACACCAATGCACCGTGGCGAGGCGGAGCCTAAGGGGTGCACTTCCGTTATCTCGGTGATAATGAGCCCCGCACCGCTTTGAGCCCGGCGTTTCATATAAGCCAAGTTTGCTTCGCTGACCGTGCTGTCGTTATTACCAAGAGCTGTTCCCATAGGCGACATGACCACCCGGTTGGAAATCTCCATGGATTTTATCTTGATTGGCTTCAATAAATGATCCATTTTTTTCATTGTTCTTCTCCCCTTAAAAATATAGGCTCCCGGCTCTTACCGGAATTTCAGGATAAAAATGATTCCTGCTTTATTATGCAATAATCAAATTTTAGCGACTATCAGAAAATATCCGACAGATCGGATATTGACCTGCCGGGATTAATGGAAAAAATATTTTATTTATTCCGCTGCTAGAGTACTGCCCAGCAGCATGCCGCCATCGATGATGATTTCCGTACCTGTTGTGTAACTGGACGCAGCAGAGGCCAGATAAACGGCAGCTCCCGCGATCTCGTCGGGCAGGCCGATTCGTCCCGTAGGCAGCATCTTTTCCAACTCGGCCTTTGCCTTTTTGGCTTCTTCCGGCGAGAGATGAAACCAATGGGAATTCATCATTTTAGTGCTGATAGGTCCCGGGGCAATCGCGTTTACCTGAATATTAAAAGATGCCAACTCTCTGGCAAATGCTCTTGTAATCATCCGCACGCCGGCTTTGGAAACAGAATAGACGCTTACGCCTGGTTCGGGATTGAATCCATCAACGGAAGCAACATTAATGATTTTTCCGCTACCCTGCTTTTTCATAATTTTAGCCACGGCCTGGCTGACAAAATAAACACCTTTCAAGTTCAGGTTCATGATGGTATCCCAGAGGCGCTCATCGGAATCGAGGACAGAACCCATGGCCGGACTGGCTCCGGCGTTGTTGACTAATATGTCTATCCTCTTGTGTTTATCAATAACGGTCTTGACCATCTTCTGTATCTCTTCGAATTTGCCTAAGTGCGATTGCAGAGGAAAAGCCTCGCCGCCGAAGGCTTTGATCTCGGCCGCGGTCGCTTCCAGATCCTCGATTTTACGGCTAGTGATGACGACTTTAGCTCCGGCTTTGGCAAAACCAAACGCTATAGCCTGACCGATGCCCCGGCCGCCACCGGTAACAAGGGCTATTTTGCCTTTCAATGAAAATTGGTTTAGATCGAACATAGTTTGATTCTCCTTAAAGATATAAAATATAGACCTATTCCCCGCCCTGCTCCCCCCTTAAAGAGAGGTGCAGGGTGAGAGAATAGTTTTATTGACTGTCTTTGTTACTTGCTAGTTTTACTTTTTCGCTTTTGCCTTCTTGGCTAAAGCTTCGCGATCACCACCGCTCATGCCGGCAATATACTTGACCAGCTTCTTCCGGGACTCGATGTCATACTGAGTCGTGATGGCGATCTGCTCCATGATCGGCGAACCGCCGCCGTGGTAGCTACCGATGTTGTGGATACCGGCCGTGGCCGAACACATGGCATCACCCAAGAATCTCCAGAACTGAGCCTGATCTTCCGATGACATATTCGGATTACGCTTTGTGTATTTCAAAAGCGCCTCGCCCGTTGCCGGATTGATAAAATCCTTCTCATGCGGGAATGTCGCCACAACGCCGCCCGCGATGTCACAGAGGATTTCCGCCTCGCGCCAAACCGCTTCGCCGGATAAACAACGCCCGACGTTACAGTAGATCGAATTGGGAATGAAGGAACCGGGACCATAGGGAACAAAGCCAACACCCGGTATATAGACCTCGGGTTTGCCCAAATCGGAAGCGGTATATCCCGCGGCATAACCAAGTTCGGTGGTCATGATCAGTTCCGCCAGCTTTTCCCGGACATGAGACTGCTTGTGAATATTGTTCACTTCGGCACCTAGAGCAGCCATTCCCATGATGACGTCGCCAATGGCCGGCTTACAGCCGGAATAAGAATGGCGATGGAACAGGGCAAACAAAAGTGCACAGGCGCCACCGTGCTGATATTCCCCGGCCAGAAAGACTCTTTCCCAAGGAACAAAACAGTTGTCGAAAATCATGTACGAATCGGTAGCACCCGGAACAAAACCGCGTTTATAATGATCCCGGGGACGAAGGTTATGAATGGTAACAACCTGCTTCAAACCTTCCCAGTCGCCCGGAACGGCAAAAGCTACTGCGTAATCCTTGTCCTCAGGACGCAGGGCGCGGGTGGGCAGTACCAGAACTTCGTCGGCCACGGAAGCCTCGGAAATGTGAACCTTGCAGCCTTCCACGATTATGCCGTCCTTTGTTCTTTCCTTAATGCGCACATACGCACCGGGATTCGGCTGGTCGGCCGGTCGCAGCATGCGGTCGCCCTTCACATCCGTCTGAGCACAGCAACCAACAAGATCTTCCTTCTGAAAACGGGTCAGCCACTTCTTGAAGTTTTCATGGTAATTGGTCTCCCCTTTTTTCACCTTGTCCGCCTCAAAAGAGACGTTATAGATAGCATTCGAGCCATCGATACCCATGCAACGCTGGATACAACCACCAACTTTCTGGCATAGCATGCGGGTCATATCCTGCTTTCTATGCAGGTCTTCCTTGTTCTGGTGGATGTGGGTGAAACGGTTGATCTTTTCTCCGGTGAGATGGGAAGTAGCCGTGCACAACTCCTGATTCTCCGGTTTGGCCGCCTCATCATATGTCGTACCGATAGTATTGAGGCAATCCATCTGCAGTTCGTCCGTCCGGTCAATTAACTGACCGTCATAGTAAATATTCCTTTTCATCTTGGACAGACCTTTAATGTAATCTTTCTTGGTTCTCATGGTGATACTCCTTTCTTTCAATGTCTTTTTTCATTAGTGTGTTTTTCTTGCTTGAGGAACCTTCGCGGCGCCTTTAAGCGTTTTTTTTAATATTTCCTTTGTCTGGAGAAGCTTCCCAAAAATCCGGGCGGCTTCCGGTTCCAGATAAAGCGTCAATCCGGCATTTTCTTCCTTGGCCCGAATACCATCCAAAATAATTTCGATAAAAGGATCGAGCATGTCCATTATGCTCGTCTTTCTTTTCGGCATTCCCTGCATATGCCAATGAATAAATAAGTGTTCAATAGTGCCCATTAACATGGAACGGATAAGATAGGGATTGGAATCTTTTTTGAACGTGCCGTCCGCGATTCCTTCCCTGATGCAATCAAGAAGGCTGTGCGCCGAACGACGAATCGCCGCGTGCGCGGGCGTCTGACGGAACCGCTTGTTGGACATGAGTTGAAGAAGAACAAGGGCGGAATAATGGGGATTCGATTGATAAAGTTGAACGTAGGACAGCAGAATGGCGCGCATCTTTCCTTCCACATCTTTAATAAAGGGTATAACTTTTGATGATTCCTCAAAGGTTTCGTTGGATATCTTTTCGGGAATAGCAAAGAGGAGATCTTCCTTGGTGCCGAAATACTCATAGATTGTGGCTTCCGAAACTCCCGCTTCTTTACTGATTTCGGTAATCGTCGCGTTTTGGAAACCTTTTTCGGCAAAAATACGCAAGGCGGCGTCCATGATCCGGTCTTTTCTGGTCTTGGCTCTGCTGTGATCAGCCATGAAAATATCCTTTAAACAGTGTTAAGAAACACTAGATTATTATAGTCGCACTGTCAAGTCTTATTTTATTTCATAGTATGACTATGATATTTCACAAATATTTATAGTCACATAAGAAAAAAGGCTATTTTTCACGGCGGGGTTATTCACTGTAATATCATCTGTATGGCTATTTCTTTTTCATTGCCACAAGCTTTGCCTGCAACGCATCGATTCTCCGGTGATTGTCTTCCGAACCGATATAGGTCCTGAATAGCCACTCCTGGAGGCGCATGGCTCCGTCCAGGTCTTCGTTCAATATTTTATTGGCCAGCTGCTTGGTTTCCTTTAAACAACCCCTATCGTAAGTCGCCATTTCGCGCGCAATTACTCCTACCGATTCCAGAAGCTTACCTTCGGGAAAGACCTTGCTCACATATCCCATACGCTCCGCTTCCTGGGCATCATAGATTCTGCCGGTCAAAGCGACTTCCTTGGCCCGTCCAAGACCGATGATTCGCCAAAGCGGATCCATAATCGGCGTAAGAGAAAGAACAATTTCGCGCTGGCCGAATTTGGCGCGTTCGGAAGCATAACGCACATCGCACATCATGGTGAGATCGAAGCCCCCGGCGATGGCCGCGCCTCCCACCGCGCAGATAACCGGCTGATCGCAAAATAAAATTGCGCGGTACGCCCGGTGGAAAAGAGCCGTGTAGGCCTCATTGGATACTTTCTCCAATTTCCTTATCTCCTTGAGATCGAAGCCTGCGGAAAAATATTTCTCTCCTCCGGTAAAAACGATAACGTTTATGTCTTGTCTTGTGCCGAGATCAGTGAACAATTTTTCCATTTCTCCCAGAACCTCCGGCGCAAGGGCATTGCCTTTGTCCGGCCGGTTGATCGTTACAGTCGCGACTTTCGCTTCCACGGAAAGCAATAAATATTCCCAGTCCATATAGCTTGCACCTTTCCCTTTCTAATTTGATTAGTTTATTTATCTATTTTAGCCAAAGTTTTCGCCAACTGCATTTTTTGCGGCAAATTGCCAAGGCGCTGATACATGACCCTCTGGCTTTGAGGAGAGCCCGCCCCATGCATACTTTCGATAAGGCAGGTACCGCCCGTCATATTCTCGATGAGTCTCAATATTTTCATTCTTGTCTCTGCCGAAACGCCCTTTATGCCCGCCATATATTTCTCGACGTATTTTCCGATCTTCTGGCTTCTCAGATCCTTGTCAAAGGGAAGCGTGGCCATGATGCCTCCCGCTATATCGTGGGCGAGACGGGAAATTTCATAAATATTCCTGGTAATATTATGTTTGGCGCAATTGGCCAAAAGCGGATCGGGATAATAAGCTCCGCTTTTTGTTTTAGAACCCATGGCGGAACAGGCAAGCGATGAAGAATAAACTGTTTCGACCAGATGAATCATCTCAACTAGCTTATCCTTAATATGAGACGCATTCAATGTACCCTGGTACTGGGCAGCGAGCGCTGCCGCTCCGATAATGACATCAGATACTCCACCTTTGCAGCCGCCATAATTCTGCCGGTGCAATGTGGCGAAGCGCTCCACAAGAAGGCCGGTAAAATCTATTTCTCCGCACATGAAAACCCTCTCCCAGGGAACAAAAACATTTTCAAAAATGACCAGCGCTTCACCGCCGACAACACCATATTCAATATTGCCCGCGTCAATACCCTTTTCAAATTTTCTTTCTTCATTGGTCTGCCTTCCGAAGATTAGAGTGATGCCTTGTGCATTCATAGGAATAGCCGCCGCGACGGCGTAGGCCTCATCCCCTTTTCCCATAGCCTGCGTCGGCATGATAATAATCTCATGGCTATTGACTGCTCCTGTCTGATGCGCTTTTGCCCCGCGAATTACGATACCGTCTTTTCTTTTTTCTACAATTCTTGTAAAGACATCGGGATCGTCCTGTTTATGCGGGCGTTTGGATCTATCCCCTTTCGGATCGGTCATTCCCCCTGCTGCTATCAAATTTTCGGACTGAATCATTTTCAGATATTCGGTGAAGCGCGGGAAATAATTGGTGCCGTGCGCTTCGTCAATTTCGTAGGTTGTCATATACAGAGCATTCAAGGCGTCAAAACCGACGCAGCGCTGAAAGCAACTTCCCGTTTCGTGGGAAATAAGCCGCAGCATTTGAACTTTTTTAACCAGATCATCAACAGATTGATGGATATGAGTGAAGCGGTTGATTTTCTTCCCTTTCAAATGGCTCGTGGCGGTAAGGAGGTCTTCATGTTCCGGCATTAAGGCCAACTCATAGGTTTTGGCCGCGGCGTTAATATGAGGGATGAAGGCCGGGTGGGTCGTGACATCGTCAACATGTTCTCCATTGTAGTAAACATTCAATTTTTGGCGCTTCAGGCTTTGGATATAATCTTGCTTTGTTTTAATCATATATTCCCCCCTTCATATTTTGGACGGGTTCGCTTATTTAACTTATTTTTATGTCCCAGATAGACCGTACCATTAATTTTCTAATTTGATTCTGATTCTTTAAGAGGAATATCCGGCATTATGATTTATTTCCAGTCATTAATTTGATGAAAACGCGAGCTACAAACCGGCATCAGTAGGCAAGGCTTCATTATTTCAACTTTTTTATTTTTCTCGCGGCAATATCAGCAAGTTTTTCTTCCGGCGCATTTTCCAGATCGACCGACTTACCCGCCACAAGTATCCATTGACGGGCTAGATTTCTAATTTCCGGTTTTTCCACGCAAGCCGATGAACATCCACAAACCATAATTCCTATATCCCATGGATTAGAGGATGACTCCGTGGTGAAGCTATATTCGGGGGGCAGAGCTTTCCCAATTTCACAAACCAACTTTGCTCTATCGATGAGAGGGTTACAGCCGCCGCAATATTTTATGCCTATACCTACTAGCATTCATTCGTATACCTTTGTTGGCTACGTCATCGGCTCCTCAACGTACAAACACTACGCCTGCGTCGCCTTTTCCCTGCCGCCGCGGTATACTTTTGACTGCAAATCGGTCAATAATATACCACGCCGCCTGAATTAATTACTTTAAAATCAAAGCCGGTTAATCTTTAATCCCGGCGATCTCTTTGGCCAGTTTCTTTTTGTGATCGAGATTGCCCTGGCGCCCGATCATAATGCGTTGTGCCTGCGGTGAACCGGCACCGTGCATGGATTCCGTACGATAACCGACCGCGGCCGTACCCAGCGTGATATTTTCCACCAGTCTTAAAACGCGGCAGCGGTTCTCTGTAGGCACAGACTCAATTCCCTTGAAATATTTTTCGACTATTTTACCGATTTCCGGGTGACGCAAATCCTTTTCGGAAGCCATCGTGACCATCAATCCACCGGCAATATCCTCGGCCAATCGGGCAATTTCATATGGCAGCCTGGTAACATTTTGTTTGCAGACATTGGCCAGCAGCAAATCAATCAGGTAGGTGCCGGAAGCGGTCTTGTGCCCCTGTGCCGAGCAAGCAATGCCGCAGGAGTATAGAGTTTCATTCAAATGCATCATCTCTATGAGTTTATCTTTGACATGGGAGGCCTTGGAAGCGCCGTTGTAGTCGGCTGCCAGAGCCGCCGCGCCGATGAGTACATCGCCGACACCGACTTTACAACCGCCATAACTCTGGCGATGATAACCGGCGAACCGCTCCACCAGAAGTCCGCTGAATTCATATTCGCCGCACATAAACACGTTTTCCCAGGGAACGAATAAATTGTCAAAAACCATAAGGGCTTCGTGGCCGCCGAATTGCCGGTTGCCTACATCGATTTCACCGCCTTCGAGCTTGCGCGTGTCACATGATTGCCGTCCGTAAATATAGGATATGCCTTCCGCATCGGCGGGCGCGACAAAAGAAAGGGCATAGTCGGCATCGTCTTTGGTCATGGCTACCGTCGGCATAACCAAAATCCAATGGGAATTTATGGCTCCTGTCTGGTGAGCTTTAGCTCCCCGCACGACAATGCCGTCCTTCCTTTTTTTCACAACGTGGGTGTAAAGGTCGGGATCCGCCTGTTTACCGGGCGGCAGAGAACGGTCGCCTTTGGGATCGGTCATCGCGCCGTCCACGGTTAAATCTTGTTCCTGGATCATGTTAAGAAATTTAAGAAAACGCTCATGATATTTGGTGCCCAATTTTTGATCCATTTCAAACGTTACGCTATCCACAGCATTGATGGCATCCATGCCCACGCAACGCTGAAAGCACGACGCTGTTTTTTGTCCCAGCAGTCTCTGCATTTTGACTTTTTTAACCAAATCATCTGTGCTTTGGTGCAGGTTACAGAACCGATTAATTTTTTTCCCGGTCAGATGTGATCTTGCGGTCATCAGGTCTTCATACTCGGGATTATGAGCAAGAGCGTAAGTCATCTTTACGGAATTCATGGATGGCCTAATGATTGGATTATCAACCGGATTTTTCACCAGTTCACCCATCAAATAGACTTTAAACTTCATTTTGCGCAAACTCTCTTCATATTGTTCAGCAGTTTTCAGCGCCATTGCTTAATGCCTCCTCAAATATTCATACTAACAGGATTTTCAAATTGAACCAGCGTTGTTTAGTTTAAGATAATACGATATTAACAAGATGATTCAATCGACAATTTTAATTTACTTTAGGCATGAGAAGAAAAATTGTCAAATTAATTTCATCCAGAACTTAGAACATCCGCAATTTATGAGCTTAGTCCCCCCCCCGGCAAAGGACACGACTTAACAAAATCTGCCAGTTGTTTCTCGCTTAAACCCATACCCGGCTCTCCATCCAAGCGCTTGGAAACAGCGCCCTTCTCAAAGAAAAGAACGGTGGGAAAAACATCTACTGAATATTTATCTCCTACACTTTCCCGGTCATCTTGAATACGCAAAAAATGCCGCCGTTCTTCCTGAGCATACTGCTGAAATATAGGCAGAAATCTTCTACAAAAAGGGCACCAAGAAGCGTAAACAAGAGCGATTACCCTGTCTTTTGTCTTTAAAATTTTGTTCAGATCATTTTCGTTATCGACTAGAACACATTTGTCATCTGAATTCATGAGTTTCTCCTTTTTATCCTCGCTGCAGTATTTCTGCGATTTTGTCGCGCATGTCAGCGCTTTTGGTATCTGCCGGAATGATGTCTATCTCGGCAGGAGTTGCGGCGCCCAACCCCAATTCAACGGCACGGGCAATTTGTTCTTGCTCAAATATTTTCGTATTCATGATCCGGTCATTGCTGCCGAGGTATTTCAAAACGGCTACACCTACCGCGTCCATCGCCACACGATCTTTTGCCGCTAAAAAAACATTCCCCCGGGCCAGTTTTCCGGTGGCCGGCCCTTCGTCCACAAAAGCTTCGATCCCGTCCATGACTACCAATTGAGGATTAAAGGGTTGATTGATCTCGGCAATCATCTTGCGCTGATGAGGAGAGGTATGCAATTCATGCATATAGGAATATCCGTTGCGCTCCGTAGGAACAACGCCGACATGAAGTTTCAAGGATAAGGTAAAGACTCCTCCGAATTGATGCGTTTTCAGACAGCCTGTAGAAACTAGGCATTCGGCCTCCAGAATAGGACGGGCAACGCGGAATCCGTTTGCCCAATGGCCACCTTTCGGCTTAAATTCCACCCAGTCTTTTTCTTTTAAATCATCAAAATCAATAACCCGGACATCCAGTTTCTGCAGAACAGGCAAGACCCCTTTGAGTTCCATAACCTTCCTTGTCCGCGGCCAGCTTCTTTCTCCTACACTTATGGACTTGGCCCCCATAGCCCATAGCTCTTCCGCCAGCGCCGCCAGTGTATCATTGTGCGTGGAACCGGGCGTGGGATCGGCCGTATTGAAATTAGGTTTGATAAGAACGTGTTTCCCTTTTGCCGGATTAACATTCAGCGCTTTCAGGGAAGCACTGACTCCTTCTTTGCGATCTTCGGTCTTGGCCAAAGCTACCCGGCTTTTAGTATTAACCACCGGAAATACCCCCTTATTGGAATTCAATATTTCTCGCACAATTTCCTGCAGAAAATAATCTTATATAATATCATAATTTTTTGTTGCTTTTTTATCTCTTGAGTGGCGCCCCTTCGATAACGCGTGTTTGCAGCCTCCGCATACCCTGAAGCCAGCGGTCATAATCAGCAGTTTTCCGCTGCATATATTTTTTCACTTCGGGATGAGGTAGAATTAGAAACTCTTCCCGCTGGAAGCTTTCCATCACCGCATCGGTCAGCTGTTCCGGCTCCATCATCCCGTCAACCGCCGCCACACCGCCTCCTTGTCGTGTCATTTCTGTCCGCACGGCTTGGGGACAAAGGAGGAACACTTTAATTCCCTGATCTCCATAAGTAATAGCGATATTTTCGGCAAAGCCCACCGCGGCGTGCTTGGTAACAGAATAGGGTAATGAGCCGATCTGGCTGAGCAGACCTGCTGCCGAAGCTGTAACCATGAAGGCGCCTCCTCCGCGTTTGATCATGCCGGGAAGGACAGCCCGCGCCGCGTAAACGTGGGCCAGGACATTGATCTCCCAGATGCGCTGCCAGTCTTCGTTGCCGGCTTCTACACCTCCCACGACCATTATTCCGGCGTTGGAGCAAAAAAGATCAATTGATCCAAATTTCTTTTCAGCAAAACTGACGAGATTAATGATATCCTCTTCCTTGCGGACATCGCAGGTCATGGCTATTCCTTTTATTTCATCGGCAACAGTTTTTGCTCCCGTTTCGTTCACATCAGCCACTATGACCGCTTTGGCGCCTTCACGGACAAAACGCCGGCATAAGCCCTGGCCTATTCCATAAGCGCCGCCTGTTACAACAACAACCTTCCCTTTCACATTCATTATGTTTCCTCCACAGAAAATTTATGTTCAAAAAGTATTATATAAATTTATTCTTTGCACAATAGGTTTACGGAAAAGATTTAGCTTACAAGGCGTGCTGCAAGATAATTATTTCCGGCTCTTTGGGAAGAGTCTCCTTTTTAATCACGACGCTCGATTCCTTCAGGATGCGGACATTGGCTTGATTTTTCGTAAAGTTCTCCACCGGTGTAATGGGAAAATTACATTTTTCAGTTTTGTAATGCATGGGCACCGTTATACTAGGCTTAATATCATTCATAATCTTTTGAGCCATAACGGCATCGACCGTGAAAAATCCACCGACAGGCAATAATAATATATCAACTTTACCTATTTTTTTGAGCAGCTCCTGGTCAAGAGAGTGCCCAATGTCTCCCATGTGAACTAAATTCAAACCATCGGCTGTAATTACAAATATCAAATTACTGCCTCCCTTTTTTCCGCCTAAAGAATCATGAAAACAGGGTATGGCTTTAATTTTAATGTCCTTGATTTTATGATCACCAGCCTTGCTGATATGATTATATTTCCCCTTTATATCCTTCGTATAATTATGGTCAGCATGATCGTGGCTTGTTAACACTATATCGGCTTGATCCTCGATTTTGCCATAGGACAAAGCGCCGCTAAACGATCCGGATTCATAAGGATCAATAATAATTCTTATCTCTTTTTCGGTAGTTATCTGAAATGCCGAATGTCCGTACCATTTTATTTTCATAATATACTGCCCTCCGGTTTTTTAGTATTAGACCCTTTCAAAAGAGCGCATTAATTTATTCGTCTTTCTCATTTTTAATTGTCCTCCTTAAAGGTGTTACGCTTTGATAAAGGAAGTTTCTAAATTATAAACGAAGAAATAAATTATTCAATTAATATTTTCAGCCGTGATCATGGCGATATATGGCAGTCTCGCTACTAACTTGCTTCTTTCAGGCAAACGTGCTAATTCCCTTTATAAGGGAAATGCAAAGGATATTTGTTAATGATTGAAGAAGTGAGAGACCGGCTCTACCGCATCGAAGTGCCCCTGCCCAATAGTCCGCTGAAAGAGCTCAATTCATATGTCATCAAGGCCGATGATCGCAACCTGATAATCGACACGGGATTTAACCGCAGTGTTTGTTTTGAGGCCATGCAGAAAGGGCTTTCCGCTCTCGATATCGATCTTTCCAAAACCGATTTTATGATAACTCACATGCATGCCGACCACACGGGACTGATTTCGCGGCTGGCTACGAAGACCAGCACCATTTACTTCAGCAGAATAGATGCCAGGGTCTTCGATAAGGACAACAACTGGCAAGCCATGATAGATTACGCCGTAATTAACGGTTTCCCTGCCGACGAGCTTATGAAGGTTTTGCACAATCATCCCGGCTACAAGTACAGCCCTAAGACAATTCCCGATTTTCACCTCATTGACGACGGCAATATTATTGAGATGGGTGACTATAACCTCAAGTGTATATCGACTCCGGGACACACCGAAGGTCATATCTGTCTTTACGATGAAGATAAAAAAATACTCTTTTCCGGCGACCATATTCTTTATGATATAACCCCTCACATCGAATCATGGGCGTATCAGATAAACTCTCTTAAAAACTATATGGACAGTTTGGATAAGGTCTACAACCTGCCGGTTAACATTGTTCTTCCCGGGCACCGCAATTTCTTTACCGATCTTCAGGGAAGGATAGACGAATTAAAAGAACATCACCAGCTTCGCGCCGACGAAGTCCTTAATGTTGTGGAATCAAAGACAAAAAACGCCTATGAAATAGCCGCGGGAATGACCTGGGATATTGATTGTGAAAGTTGGGCGGATTTCCCCGTTGCCCAGAAGTGGTTTGCTACCGGCGAGGCTATCGCTCATCTGCGTTACTTAGAGAGCGAAGGACGGATTAAAAGAAACACCGAAAGCGAGATTATAACCTTTTCCGCCTCCAGTAACTAAGGCTATCACTGACAAAAAACTCAAGCAAAAAAATCCTCCGCATTAATATTGCTGTCTTCGTTTACAATTCTATTGGTAAGAGTTCCGATTTTTTCAATCTCTACACTCACAAGATCACCGGCCTTAAGAAAAAGAGGGGGCTGTCTGGTGAAACCGACACCATCCGGGGTCCCCGTTAAAATAACCGTCCCGGGAAGTAGAGTTATCGAGCGGCTCAAGTTGCTGACGATATTCTGGACGTTAAAAATCATCTCTGACGTCCTCGATTCCTGGACAGTTTGACCATTGATGATACAGCGAATACCGATATTGTTCGGATCGTCAATTTCTTCTTTCGCTACGATCCAAGGCCCCAGAGGACAGAAGGTATCAAAGCTTTTTCCTCTCGCCCACTGTCCTTTTTGCTTATCAAACTGCCAGTCCCTCGCGCTGACATCGTTCGCGCAGGTGTAGCCCATAACATAGTCCATAGCCTTATCCGGCAGGACATTTTTCGCTTTCTTCCCCATTACGATGGCAAGCTCCGCTTCATAGTCCACACAATCAGGTCCAGCGGCGGGAAGAACAATCGGCCCATCATGCCCGACAATACTGGTGGTAGCCTTTAAAAATAATATCGGCTGATCCGGATAGGACATCGCTGTCTCGTCGCCATGTTTTTTATAATTGATACCCAGAGCAAGAATGTTTACCGGAATGATCGGCGGGAGCAACTTTTTGACCTCTGCCTCCTTAGATGTGATTTTGTGGGTTCCCAATACATTCCCCTCAATAATCTTTGCGGAATCAGGGTGCTTCGGGTCATAGACTCCGTATAAAACTTTTTGCTTCTTAGAAACAAAGCGAATAATTTTCATATCGGCAAGCTTTCTCATTTCTTACCCACTACTACTCCCAATTTCCAATACTTAAATGGACATTCCACTTCTTTAAAACCAACTTCATTTAATTTATCAATTTCATTTTCGATTGTTGTTTCTTTATCCAATTCCCTTCTCTCTATCCATGATTCAATATCTTTTCCCGTTACTTTGTGTTTCGTTATATCATTTATCCAAAGTTCAATATACTTCTTATTAATATTTCTACTTGGCGATTTACATTGGTCTATATTTAAAAAAAACCGTTCTTATTGAGTGAGCTAAAAATATTCTTATATAGCTTGCATTTCTCTTTCTCACTTAAATTATGAATGGATAAGGCTGACGCGATAAGATCAAAATTGCCTTCCAGAAAATTATTAGCATAATATTTCCCTAAATAAACAATATTGGATAGATTTTTGAACCTCTTTTTCGCGATATCGAGCATTTTACCGGAAACATCTATCAGAGTATATCGGAAATTAGGAAAGTATTTAAATAAATATTGTGAAAGCAAGCCTGTGCCTGCACCCAAATCCAATATTTTGTCAAACTTATTTGAGGATAAATATTTAATGCCCGATTCATAATAATCCTCAAAAAAAGGAATCAATATTTTTCTTTGCGAATCATATTTTCTAGCCGCAAGATCGAATTGTTTTTGTAATTTAATATTGTTCATTATGCCCTGAATATCATATTATCAATAAATACTATATTCGGTCTAATGATGGTTTATATAGTTCTGGATAATATAAGTTGCAAAAACCTGTATTAACATCCGCTGCTAGCGGCAAAAGACGCCGTGCTGGATTCACCTCCTATGAACGGATTCGATCATAAAGGTGTGGTAAAGGCATTTAATATCCCGGATAATTACTTTGTTCCGATGCTGATCGCTATTGGTCATTTCAATAAGAAGAACAAATTCATGCCTCACAAATGGCGAAAGTCCTATGAGGAAATTATTTACAAAAAATACTAGAAGCATAAAAGGGATATGACTGCTGGCTAAAAATCTCATTGCATGATGCCCTTTGTACTCACAGAGGTCCAATCATTGGTTCACTGCCGCTGGGATCAAGTCATGAAATACCGCTTTTTCTCAATACCCGAGAGTGCTTTACTTACTGTCGTATAGTGAATATCCAAGTGCTCTGCAATCTCTTTATTTCTTATATTTCAAGACTTTACCCCATTTTGTTTTGTTCTCCAGGCACAAATGTCAGATAAAATTTAAATTTGATTTGTTTTTCTCTTCATGTTACAAATATTCTACTCTGTCATACCGAATGTTATGGGGTAGCTAATGAGACTTTTAAAAATATTGAGAAGGTTATTTAGGCCACGGATGCATCCTCGCTTTTTTGCTGATAAAGGAGTATTTGTTGTAGTCGAACCCTATACCGCCGAAGAAAGAAAAGTGCAGATGCTGGATATTAGTGAGGGCGGTTGCGCTTTTATCTATAACGGTTCCAAGGAAGAGCTGGAAAAAATAGGTCTTCTCAGCCTTCAGTCCAAAGATATTCCCTATCTTGAACGTATAGATTTCGTTACCAAATCGGACAATATTCTTCCCGATTCCAATGATAAAGAAGAACAGCTCCGAAGAAGAAGTGTTGAGTTTAAATGGCTGGGTGTTTTCGACCGGAAAAAGCTCAAGGAGTTTATCAAACGGAATGTCATTGGCCGTGCCTCATAATCTTTTCCAATTTGTTTTCCGGTAGCGATTTTAGGTGTGGATTATTTTTACAACTATCATGAAACAAGCGTAGTAATAGTTAAATCGCGACGCTGCTGTGGTAAGGTGATCTGATGAATCTGGTAGTTCTTGTATTTGAAAAAAAGACAAAGGGGTCAGGTTTGAATTATCATTTCTATGTTCCAAACTTTATGCTTGACAATAACGGTACTCTTCAGAAATTCCCAGCATCATTAAATTAAGTCCTGGCCTAAATATTTTATATAGGTGGCGTCTATTCTCTTTATAACGTCTTCCGCTTTCGTGCTAAAATCCGCCATATTGAAATAAATTATTTGATCGTCATTTTGGACAAAACCGACATAGTGTCGCTCAATGCCTTCCTCCACCATAACTAAAGGACGCTGACCGAAAGCCAACGCAGCACCCTTTTCTTCTATCAACCAGCTATTGGTCGTAAAGTTGCCGCCTTGCAGTTCATGTTGTTTTGTCAGTATCGCTATAAAGAAGCCGCAATTTTTAATCTTGGCCAGAATATCCGCGGAAATTTTCCCCAAATCATTCTTTTTCCCTTCCGCCCAAAGATATTTATGCCTTTCAATAGTCTTTTTCAGTATAATAACAAGATCATCGTCAGCAAATTTATACGCTAAAAAAATATGTTGATTCTTCGCGTAGTTGGATTCAACTCCTGAAACCTTTACCCCTTCTTTGCTATCCAGTGTAGCCTTTTCTCTTTCTTTTATCGTGTGTAATAAAAGAGAATAATATGGCTGAGTGCTGTCTGAGTTTAAATGAATTCTAGCCAGCTTTACATCGTCTAAAGGTATCGCGTTGACTTCAGATAAATCCCCCGTCTTTAATGCCTGGGCAAATTTATTCATTATCGTCAGATATTTTTCAGGAATAGACATCGTAAATATTCTCCCTTCATGGTTGGCTCAAATATTGTTTAATTAATGGGCATTTTACCATTTCAATCATCAATCCGCAACAATCCTGATATAAGAACGCACTTTGGCCTGGCAAACAGCCACAATATATTCAGCAGTCTGTTATTTTTATAGTTTCCTTTTATTTTATTTAAAGTTATCGGTATCAACCCATTCGTTTTTGAATAGTGACCCTTTCCTTTTTTATGGGCTACTTTCTATATCGGTGTTATCTGCCTTTGCGGACAAAATGTTATACTTCCTCTGATAACTTCTTTTTCAGTATCTTTCCCGCATAGAGTTTCAATACCTTAAGCCAAGATTAAGAAATGTATTAATTTTTGCTATCAAATAAAGGAGTGGGGAGAGAATAAGGAGTGTCTACGCGACCGGACGACCCTTTTAATAGATGAATCCTGGCCATAAACAACCTCTTGTTAGTTGGTCTTAGAAATTTACAAGCTGACAGGCTTTTCTGATAACATAAGCTTATAATTTGTCGAGGAAATTGTTCACTGCAAACCTCAATTTTCTCAGATGTTATTAGTTAAATTTTCTTGACTCATGCGCGCATCATTCAATATAGTCGGCACAAGAAAACTTACCCATTTCCTTTTGTAAATGAGACGCATGATGAACACAATGAATCAGACAAGCAAATTGAATGTTGCCAAAGGTGTTGAACTTTTTGTGTCGAAAAATCTTGTGAAAAACCCGAAAGCGGCAGCGATTATTGTCCATGGGATATGCGAACATGCCGGGCGCTATGACTATGTGGTCTCGCGGCTTAACGATTTCGGCTATTCAGTCTATCGCTTCGATAACCGCGGCCACGGCCGATCCGGAGGGGAGCGGGGATATATCGCTGACTACCAAATCTTCATTGATGATGCCCAGAAGATTGTGGGCATAGCAGAAGAAGAAAATCCCGGAATACTTTTATTTATGCTGGGACACAGCATGGGTGGATTCATTACCGCCTCTTGCGGCGTGAAGTATCCCGATAGGCTTGCGGGGCAAATACTCTCGGGAGCGGCGGTCACTGTTCAGCCTATTTTTAAAGATATGGCATTTTTTGATTATAACGCGACGCCGCTTGCGCCCATCCCCAATACGCTCAGCGATATCATTTGCCGCGATCCGCAAGTCGTAAGAAACTACAAGGAAGATCCTCTCGTGATCAAAGAGTTCACGACCAAACTCAGGGGCGAGCTATTTATCAGGGGAGCAAAACACCTAATGAATAGCATGAGCACTTACAAATACCCTTGTCTGATTCTCCACGGCGGAGGAGATCAGATCGTCACCCCCTATTCGTCTAAGTACTTCTATGACCACATTTCATCAACAGATAAACAGCTTAAAATCTACGAAGGCCTCTACCATGAAATTCTCAATGAGCCGGAAAAGGACACCATCATCGAAGATATCCGCCTCTGGATCGAAGCCCGAATATGATAGCGAATAAGCGAATTTTAATTTTCTTGACACGCAACTGCCTTCTTCAATATAGTTAATTCACTATAATAATTTCTTATATAAAATCCATTTCCCCACAGGAACAGGCTCTTTCGGAGTTACAGATTTTTTTATAAAATCGCCAAAGCTGGGCCATATTTAATTCTTCCGGATAATAGAAGATGAAAGATAAATATCGCCAACACAAAAATATAAAAAAGAAACCAAAAGCCAGCGAAAATATCTGGGCACGGGAAGTTTTTAGTAACGGCCGGCAGTCCCTGCAAAGTATTATTGGAAGCTCTCCCATTCCTGCGTTTATAATCGGGAAGGACCATCTGGTCATCTACTGGAATAAAGCGCTGGAAGAACTCAGCGGAATCAAGGCCGAAGAGGTGGTAGGCACCGGACAGCAATGGCGGGCATTTTATAGCACGGAGAGGCCCTGCATGGCCGACTTGCTCGTCGATGAATTCCAGAAAGAGATTTCCCATTGGTATACAGGTAAATTCATCAGATCAAATTTGATCGACGGCGCGTACGAGGCGACAGATTTCTTTCCGGAACTCGGAAAAAGAGGACGATGGCTGCGCTTTACCGCCGCCATTATCCGAAACTCCAAAGGCAACGTCGTTGGAGCAATCGAAACGCTGGAAGACATAACACAGGCAAAACGGGCGGAAGCGGCGTTATTGAAAGCCCATGAAGAACTGGAATCCAAAGTCAAGGAACGCACCCATGAATTGGCTAAAACCAACAAAGCTTTGAAAGAAACCACGGATCATCTGTCGCTCATCCTGGAGTTTCTTCCTATTGTTTCCTATACCTGTAACGCCGATGAAAATTTAACAGCCACTTTTGTCAGCAACAGCATTAAAGAGATTACCGGATATACCCCTGCTCAATTCAGGGGAAACCCGACCTTCTGGCAGGATCATATCCATCCTGACGATCAAAAAGAGATACTTTCCGAGTTGAAATCAGCCACGCGCAAAGGAACTTACCAGTTTGAGTATCGTTTTCAGGCGGCCGACGGCTCTTATCGATGGTTCTCCGACCATCGCCGACTAATTAGGCCGAGCACTCGCTCCCGAAGTTATATGGTCGGCACTTGGCAGGATATAACGGAAGACAGGAGAATCCGCCAGGAGGGGGAACTCCGCCTGCAACAGATGATCCAATCTCATAAATTAAAGGCACTGGGTGAAGTTGTAACGGGAGTCGCCCACGAAATCAATAACCCGGTAAGTTTCATAGCCAATAATATTCCGCTTTTGGAAGAGATGTGGACTGCCGTCGAACCGATCCTCGCCAGTGACGGAGCCTCCCATCCGGACTGGGGTGATAAGGGCATCAGTTATGTGGAAGTCTGCACAAATATGAAAGAAATTATTGAGGAGTTTAAAATTGCCTCACAGAGAATCAAGCGCGTTATTGCTGGACTAAAGGAATTTGCTCGGACGGACGAAACAGTTCAAATGAAGCCCTTTCAAATTGAGGAAGTCATTCAGGGTGTTATGATCATTGTAGGCGCCCAGGTTCGAAAAACGGTCCCCCGCATCGACCGTTACATCGACAACAATCTACCGCCCATTCAGGGACATTTTCAAAAAATTGAGCAGGTCATCGCTAACCTGCTGATTAACGCGCATCAATCCATTACACCCGACAGAAAAGGAAGAATAATTATCACCGCAAGAAACATTGAAAGACTCAAAGCAATTCTGATCGAAATTGAAGACAATGGCATCGGCATGGAAAGCGAGGTGCTGGACCATATCTTTGAACCTTTCTTTACGACTAGAAGAGACAGGGAGGGAACCGGACTTGGTCTTTCTATCTCGTACGGCCTAGTCAAAGAGCACCGAGGAATAATAGGAGTTCTTTCACGTCCCGGTCTGGGCAGCAGGTTTTCCGTCTATCTGCCCCTGGATACTAAAGGACAGATTGACATCCGCCCCGCCATACTTTGCTGTGATAGTGATGCCGCTTACCTCAATGAAATCAAAGTGGGTTTTGTTGATGTTATTGATTGGTGTTGCGGTTCTAATGATACCCCTGAAGATGTTATCGCCTATCTGGAAGAGCATCCGGAGGTAGATATTTTTATCTCGGAAATCAAACTGCCGGCAATGAACGGATGGGAGCTATTGAAAAAAGTCAAGGAACGTTTCCCGCTTCTGCCCACAATTCTTTATTCCTCCGATCCCCTGGCTTGGAAACGAGAAGGAAGGATAGCCGGCAAGCCGGATTATCTTCTTAAAAAACCTTTTAGTATGTTACAATTGCAAAATATAATTCATGAAGTCGGAAGGCAGAGATTATGAGAATCCTGATTGTCGATGATGAAGAGGTCGCCCTGAATTCGGTGAAACGTCTGCTCAAATGGCGGGGTATCAGGAGCGTGGACATCTGTGATAACGGCAGGGATGCCATTGAGAGAATTAGAGAAACGGATTTCGATATAGTGCTTCTCGATCTGCTCATGCCGGAAGTCGATGGTTTGCAGGTTCTTGAATCTACAAGACCTTACCGTCCCCATACCGAATTCGTCATCCTTACGGCCATTGATGACATTCCCACTACGGTAAAGGCAATTCGCATGGGTGCTTATGATTATCTTGTCAAACCGGTAGATAACGATCTCCTTTTTCTGGCCATTAAAAGGGCCTATGAACATAGGGGACTGCTCATTGGTTTATCGGTAACGGCAGATGACGATAAGAGGGAAGTTCCGGATGCCTTTTCTGAGACTATCACCCAGTCTCCCCGAATACGCTCCCTGTTATCCTATGCCCAGGTTATGGCCGGAAGCGGGAATCCCATAATGATCACCGGAGAATCGGGAACCGGCAAGGAACTGGTTGCCAAGGGTATTCACCGGGCGGGACCAATGCCCAAAGGTCCCTTTATTGCCGTTAACGTCAGCGCTATTCCGGCCGCTATGTTTGAGAGCCAGTTTTTTGGTCATGCCAAAGGAGCTTTCACCGGCGCGGAGACGCCGCACCGGGGCTATTTCGAACAGGCCGACGGCGGGACTCTGTTTCTCGACGAAATCGGGGAATTGCCGATCGCCCTGCAGGTGAAACTGCTGCGTGTGCTGGAGGAAAAATCTTTCTATCCTTTAGGCGCAGCAAAACCGATCTGGGTGGATGTCAGAGTTATATCCGCTTCCAACAGGAACCTCGACCATGCCTGCCAGGAAGGTAATTTCAGACTGGATTTGCTTTACCGTCTGAAATCAGCGCATATCCATTTGCCTCCTTTAAGAGAAAGACCAGGTGACATTTCCTTGCTTGCGTCCCATTTCCTCCGCAAGGCATGTCATAGTTATAAAAAGGAAGTTATCGGTTTTAGCCCCGAAGCCATGGATTTGTTAAACGGCAAAGATTACCCCGGCAATGTTCGTGAGTTATCTCAAATCATCGAAAACGCCGTCCTCTTGGCCGACTCCAATCTTATTCTCCCTCGTCATCTGGGCATGACATCAACGATACAATCACCTTTTGCGCGCCACTTATCCACCTTGAAGGAAAACGATGAAGCGCATCTGATTTATGTTTTGACTAATGCTAATGGGGATCGCAGTAAGGTCGCACAAATTCTGGGAATCACTGTTCGCCAACTCCAACGAAAAATTGCCGTCATGAAAAAAAATCCCCGGTGGGAATCAATCTTGAGCGACATTTAAGTCATCCGGGGTGACAAAAAGGTCTTTATTGGTAAGCTCCTGTATTTAAAAACTATTGTTGCTTTCCAATGTCTGTAAATCTCCCCTTACGACTTTCCCGGCGACGTTTATTTCGCATTTTCCGTCCGTCCCCTTACATTTCATAATTAATCAATAGCATTTAAGTAAAAATAAAAAAAATTAACTTACCTGCAAAAACGGAAAGCCATAACGCCTTAAAATAAATGGATTCCATCTTTAGCGGACATGACAAATATAAATAAATTCAGGCTTTATTAAGAGGCAACCAGACATCAAAATATAAAAATAATTTTCTATGGCATAGCCGTTGCTCTTACCTTCTTATTCAAGGAAAAGAGCGACTATGAAAGCATTTGTCACAAAACTTGTTGATTTGACTCAAAAGAATGCCGAAACAATTGCCAAACAATGGGCCAAGGACGTAAAAACTAACGCCAGAACTTATACCTATCATGACTCATCAGAAGATAAAATTATTCTTCAAGCCAAAGATTTTTACCGTAATTTTCAAATGATGTTTTTTCACGAAGCGCCATTTGAACAGGCCGAAGAAATTTTCGAAAAGTACGCGGAGGAAAGATACAGGGAAGGAATTCCCCTCCATGAGGCTGTTTATGCTCTGATTCTGATGAGGAGGCACATGTGGTTATACGCGGAGTTTCAATCCATGTTTAATACAGAGGTAGAACACCGGCAGGCAGTGGAAAGCCTTAGCCGGACAATCCTTATGTTCGACTACATTATGTATGTCATTGCCAGAAAATACTGGAAAATAATGAAACTGGAATGGCTGGCGAAAAAAAATACGCAGTGATTGACAAGATGGATTCTATCAAGTGAGGATTATTTATCACAATTACTCTATGCAAGGAGGGATGAAGGAATGCAAGCTTATGCCGCAAAACTTATTGACCTTATAGAAAGCAAGGCCGAAAATATTTCCAAGCAATGGGCCAAGGACGTGATGACGCATAGCAGAACACCCTCGTATCACTCTCTGCCGAAAGACATGGTAATTGAACAGGGAATCAATTTTTACAGACTTTTTCGTCAAATGTCGCTGGCCGAAATCCCTTATGAAGAGGCCAAAACATTTTCTTGGAAATATGCCCAAGAGTTTTACAGTGAAAAGATACCTCTCCATGAAGCTTTATATGCCCTGATTCTGATGAGGCGAAATCTTTGGCTATACGCGGAGTTTCAGGGAACTTTTTTTACGGCACTGGAAAAACAGCAGGCGGTGGAAAGTCTGAATCGGACGATCCTCATGTTCGATTACGTGTCCTACCAGGTCACAGAGAAATACCAGGAGCTGGCCATTGGTGATGTTGAGAAAAAGCTTGGCGCCATCAAAACACTGATGATGAAGGGACATATTGGCGGCAAAAAAAGTGTTTATAAAGCCGGACTAATAAGTATCTTTCTTCTGGGCGCCTGTATTCTTACGTATTATAACCATGCAACTCTCAAAACAGAAGGGCTTTTCACTCACCTCTTCTATATTCCAATCATTCTGGCCTCGATCTGGTGGGGTAAAAAAGGCATCTTTGTAGCCATTTTTCTTGGTGCTCTGATTCTAACCGGTCATGCACTTTTCTTGAAAGAAATGCCCATTTCAGGTGATGTCGTCCGAGCTATTATGTTTGTTGTAATAGGTGGTGTAGTAGGTTGGCTGATGGAAGGCATTAAAAAAGTGGAAGAGCTGTATTAAGAACTTTACAGCATAAATTCGATAACAAGAGGAGATGAACGTGGAGCGTGAGCAAATCAATAAAGGAAAGGTTTTGTCCATTCGCAGCAGTGTCGTTGATGTCCGTTTTCCCGTAGCGCCTTCGATCCGCAATGTTCTTCAGGCCGGGGATAAGGGAGAGGTGATCATCGAGGTTTTTACCCAACTGGATAACAATACAGTTCGAGGTGTCTCTCTGACACCTACCCAGGGTCTGGCCAGAGGTTCGACGGTAACAGATACGGGCAAGCCTCTTGAGGTTCCGGTGGGCAAGGAACTTTTAGGAAGAGTTTTTAATGTCTTCGGACAAACAATTGATAAAAAGGATCAGGTTGAAGGAAGTGAATGGCGTTCCATTCACCGTGAGCCAATCCCCTTGCAAGATCAGTCCACCGTATCAGAAATTTTCGAGACGGGGATCAAAGCCATTGATGTTCTTGCGCCTCTGGAGCGGGGAGGAAAAGCCGGACTTTTCGGTGGTGCGGGCGTCGGGAAGACTGTTCTCATTACGGAAATGATTCACAATACCGTCAGCCACCATGAAGGGATGAGCATTTTCTGCGGCATCGGTGAGCGCTGCCGCGAGGGAGAAGAGCTTTATCGTGAGATGCAGGAAAGCGGAGTTTTGGGCAATACAGTGATGGTTTTCGGTCAGATGAATGAGCCGCCGGGCGCGCGATTCCGTGTAGGCCATGCGGCGCTTACAATGGCTGAGTATTTCCGGGATGACGCCAAGCAGGATGTCCTACTTATGATTGACAACATCTTCCGCTTTATCCAGGCAGGAATGGAAGTTTCCGGTCTATTAGGACAACTACCCTCACGTCTTGGTTATCAGCCAACTCTGGCTACAGAACTGGCCGAATTGGAAGAACGGATCTGTAACACCAAAACAGGTGCAATTACATCTATTCAGGCTGTCTATGTGCCGGCGGATGATTTTACTGATCCTTCAGCTGTCCATACCTTCGGCCATCTCTCGGCGACAATAGCCCTCTCGCGTAAGCGGGCGAGCGAAGGTTTGTACCCGGCTATCGACCTTCTTCAGTCCAGTTCGAAGATGCTGTTGCCGAATATCGCCGGCGAGCGCCACTATAAGATTGCGCAGGAAATTCGTAAAACGCTGGCTGTTTATGAAGATCTTAAAGATATTATCGCCATGCTGGGTATTTCCGAACTTTCACGGGAAGATCAGCGAACTGTTTTTAGGGCACGAAGGCTCGAGCGCTTCTTTACCCAGCCGTTCTTTGTCACAGAGCAGTTCACCGGTACAGCCGGAAAAATGGTCTCCCGCGAAGATACCTTGAACGGCTGTGAGCGAATACTTAATGATGAATTTGCCGAATATCCGGAACGCGCTCTTTATATGATTGGAACAATCGACGAGGCGAAGATCCAACATGATGCTTAAGATACTACTGCCGGCGGAAATTTTAATAAAGCAGGAAGTAAAGAAAATTGTCGCCGAAGCGGAAAACGGTTCTTTTTGCCTTATGCCTAACCATATTGATTTTGTGGCAACGCTGGCTCCCGGTCTTTTTACCTACGAACCAATATCGGGAGGGCAGGAGCTATTGGCCATGGACGTGGGAACGCTGGTGAAAAAAGGGAATGACGTTCTTGTCTCCACACGTAATGCCGTGCGTGCTCCGGACTTAGGTAAATTGAAGCAGGTCGTCGTGGAACAATACGATATCCTGGATGAACGCGAAAAGATGGTCCGTTCCGCCGCAGCCAAACTCGAGGCCAGTCTTATCAGACGTTTTGTGGAGTTGAAATGAAATGGTTAAGTAAAAAATCTTGTGCCTTTAATGCTGTGTCGTATTTGGCAGGAGTGTCATAAAAGTAAAGATTGAAAGTTTTATGAACCGATAGGAGTTTAAAAAGATATGGTTGAAATAAAACGCGCATCAAGTCAACGGCGCAGACAGATGGCCGATCATTTTGCGGATAAAGTAGCCCAAAAGGAATCTCTGCGAATCAAGGGAATGCGGCACAAGGATGAAATAGTTTGGTTAGGCGTGGGGATGTTCGGGATTGTCGGCTGGTCGGTGGCAATTCCTACCCTCATCGGAATAGCCCTGGGACTCTGGATCGACCGTACCTGGCCAAGCCGTTATTCCTGGGCGCTGATGTTCCTTATCATCGGTGTAGTGCTAGGATGCATCAATGCCGCGTATTGGGTAAGAAAGGTCAGAAGCAGGATTATTAGTGATGATGAATGAATTCAAAATCATAACAATGATTATTCTTTTTCTGGCATTTGCGGCGGGGCTGGTGTTGGGAGCGTTTTACTTTATCGCTCTCTGGCGGACAGTAAAAAAGCTTCCGGATACGCTTAGCCCTCTGCGTCTGATGTTAGGCAGTTTTGTCTTGCGTATGGCGGTAGTGCTGCCCGGATTTTACTTTGTCATGGGTGGGCAGTGGGAACGGCTGGCCGTGGCACTTCTGGGTTTTATTTTAATGAGGATGATTCTCACACGACGCCTGGGAATGGATAAAGCAGTTTAAGAATATTATAAAGTTTTTCAAAAGCCTAGTGAGGAGTTTAAGTGGAAATCGTAGCCATCAATCAAATCAGCCCGGATCAGGTTATTCTCTGGACATGGAGTTTTATAACCATTAATGTAACCATCGTCTATACATGGCTGGTTATGGCGATTCTTGTGATCGGCTCCTGGCTGGTGACACGCAATCTTTCCACCGGCATCAATGTTTCCCGCTGGCAGCATTTCCTCGAAGTGGTTATTTCGACTATCCGCGGAGAAATCAGGGAAATGACCAAGAAGGGAGTCGATGACTATGTTCCCTTGATCGGCACCTTATTCCTTTTTATCTGTGTCGCCAATGTCCTGGCTATAGTTCCCGGATATGTCCCACCTACTGCATCGCTCATGACAACAGCGGCGCTGGCACTTTGCGTATTTATTGCTGTTCCTTTTTATGGTATTTCCAGAAATGGCGTGCTTCATTATTTAAAAGAATACTTTCAACCTAATTTTATCTTCTTTCCGTTTCACGTTATGGGAGAAATATCTCGGACGCTGGCCCTCACGGTTCGATTGTTCGGTAATATCATGAGTCATGAGAAGGTTATCGGAATTCTTCTGTCTGTCACGCCTCTGGTGTTCCCTGTCATCATGCAGGCACTAGGGCTGTTAATCGGGGTAATCCAGGCGTATATTTTTGCCATACTTTCCATGGTGTATATCGCTTCGGCGACAAGCGCCCAGGAGGAGTCACATAAAGCAGCAGTTAGCGAAGGCATCCAGGCCTGATAAATCAATAAATTTACATAAGGAGGATTTTTTATGGATAAATTGAGTTTAGTTGCAGTAGCTTCCATCATTGCTGCAGGCATAACAATGGCAATAGGTTCTATTGGACCGGCTCTGGGACAGGGGCGAGCGATCCAGCAGGCCCTTGCCGCCATCGCCCAGCAACCCGATGAACGCAATTCTTTGACGCGAACCCTGTTTGTAGGACTCGCCATGATCGAATCAATTGCTATTTACTGCTTTGTTATTTCCATGATCGTAATCTTTGCGAATCCTTTCTGGGGCTACTTTGTAAAGGCAGGGGGATAATCCATGCATATCGACTGGTTTGTTTTGTTTTGCCAAATCTTCAATTTTCTGCTGCTCGTCTATCTATTGAAGCGCTTTCTTTATGGGCGAATCATCAAAGCAATGGATGATCGGGAGGCAACAATTGCCGCTCGTTTCGCCGATGCCGAGAAAATGAAAACGAAAGCGGAAGAGGCAGCCGAGATCTATGACAGGAAAAACCAGTTGCTTGCTGAGAAATCGGAACAATTGCTCAATGAAGTAAGTATTGCGGCGGAGAGTAAACGGAAAGAACTCATGGAAAAGGTGCGGGAAGACGTCGACGCGATCAAAACACGCTGGCAAGATATGTTGATGAGAGAAAAGGATGCGTTTTTTCAGGATCTTCGCGGGCGGGCGGCCCGACAGATTTACGCCACAGCTCGCCGGGCATTGACAGACCTTGCCGACGCGGACCTGGAGGCGCGGATTGTCGATGAATTTATTCGGCGGGTCCGGGAATTGGACAAAGAAAAATCCGCACAAATCCGCAAAGCTATTACCGGTGGTGGTAATAGAGTAACTGTCCAAAGCGCTTTTGATATTCCGAAGGAAACACAAGACCGGATAGAACAGGCTTTAAAAAAGCAAATCACCAAAGGCTTTACTATCAATTATTCAATGCAGCCGGAAGTCGTTTCCGGCATAGAGTTGCGGGTTAACGGCCACAAGATCGCCTGGAGTCTGAATGAGTATCTGGAAACACTGGTAGAAAATTTGACCGAAACCCTTCAGAAAGAAGCACACAGCGGATAGTAGGGAATATTGAGGGAGGAGCAGAATGAGCGAACAAGTTAATATAACCGACACTCAGGAATTAAAAACTTTTCTTGATGACACCTTTTCGACGATGGATAAGGTTTTAAAAAAACAGAAACCTGAACTGCGACAATACGAAATCGGCACAATTCAATTTGTGGGCAGGGACATTGCCAGAGTCAGCGGACTGCCGAACATCCGCGCGGAGGAACTGGTGCAATTTTCCGGAAATTATATGGGACTTGTCTTCAATATAGACCCGGAGGAAATAGGCATTGTTCTTCTTGACCCCAGTGAACACCTTCAGGTCGGTACCGAAGTCCACCGCACTAAGCGCGTTCTCGACGTCCCTGTAGGTGAAGGCCTTTTGGGACGGGTGGTTGATCCTCTAGGTCGTCCTCTGGATGGTCTGGGAGAGATTAATACCGTCAAACGGCTCCCCGTCGAAAGGCCGGCTCCAGCGGTAATGGACCGCGCCCCGGTGACTGTTCCGCTACAGACGGGGATCAAGGTCATCGATGCCCTTATCCCCATCGGCCGCGGCCAGCGGGAACTAATCTTAGGCGACCGTCAGACGGGAAAGACAGCCATCGCAGTAGATACTATCATCAACCAGAAAGAGACGGGAATTATCTCTATTTATTGTGCAGTCGGCAAGAAGAGCGCCGATGTGGCCAAGGTTATCGCCGATTTGCGTGACCGCGGTGTGATGCAATCTTGTATTGTTGTTGTGGCTACAGGCGAAGATACGCCCGGCCTGCAGTTTGTCGCGCCCTATGCGGCAACGACAATGGGGGAATATTTCATGGAGCAGGGACGCGATGTTCTCATTATTTACGATGATCTTACATCGCACGCCCGCGCTTACCGCGAGGTATCTCTGCTGCTGCGGCGGCCTCCGGGACGCGAGGCTTTCCCCGGTGATATCTTTTACATTCATTCCCGGCTGCTGGAACGCTCCACACATCTGCGTCCCGAATTGGGCGGTGGATCATTAACCTCTTTGCCGATTACGGAAACCGAAGCTCAGGATTTATCTTCCTATATCCCCACAAATTTGATCTCGATTACAGACGGACAAATTTACCTGTCCCCGGTTCTTTTCAACAAAGGAATCCTACCCGCCGTCGATGTCGGAAAATCGGTTTCGCGCGTGGGCGGTAAAACACAGTTGCCTGCTTACCGCTCCGTGGCCGGCGATCTGCGCCTTTCCTACTCGCAGTTCGAGGAACTGGAATCGTTCTCCCGCTTCGGGACGCGTCTTGACGAGAGCACCCGCAAAACCCTTGAGCGCGGGTGGCGTGTCCGGGAAATATTGAAACAGGGACAATACAAACCCCTTAGAGCATCGGAGCAGATAGCCTCGCTTCTTTCCGTGACAGGAGGAAGTCTGGATAATGTTCCGACAGAAAAGGTGAGGGAGGCGGAAGAATCTCTCCTCCAAACAGTAACACAGCAACTGTCCGAGGTCTGCGGGCGTATTGAAGCAGGAAACAAACTGGAAATATCGGACAGGGATAACGTCTTGATGAAAGTCAAGGCTGCCGTTGCGCCTTTTGAAGTTACAGAGGAAGTTGATGCAAACAACTGAGTCTATCAAAAGAAGGGTGAAGAGCGCGGGTGATCTTCTTTCCGTCGTCAAGACCATGAAGGCTCTAGCCGCAGTGAGTATCCGTCAATACCAGCGGGCTGTCGAGTCCCTGACCGATTACAACAGGGCGGTGGAGATGGGTCTGCAGATAGTCCTGAAAGAGCGGATGGAGCCACCAGCACAGACAAAGGCCCCAACAATGAAGCGTCTGGGCGCCATCGTTTTCGGTTCCGATCAAGGATTATGCGGCCAGCTTAATGAACAGATATCTGTCTTTACTCTGGAACATATGAAGAATATCGGCATCAAGAAGGAAAATCGTATGGTTCTGTCTGTAGGTGCACGAGTAGCCGATTATGTAGAGGATGCCGGACAGCCGATCTCCGAGGTTTTGACAACGCCCAGTTCGACGGCCGGGATTACGCCGCTTGTTCAGGAAATTATTATGATCATTGATGAGTGGCATTTCCGCCATCAGGTCGACCATTTTTTGCTTTTTTACAATAAATATCTAACGGGAGCCTCCTACAGCCCTCATCTGGTTCAGCTCCTTCCTGTCAACAGGGAATGGCTAAAAGAAATAGCCCAAAAAAAATGGGATTCTAAATCACTGCCAATTTTTCGGATGGATGGTGATTTGATTTTCTCTTCGCTGATTAGGGAATATCTCTTCGTTTCTTTATACCGTGCTTTTGCCGAATCCCTGGCCAGCGAAAATGCCAGCCGTCTGGCTTCGATGCAAAATGCTGAGAAAAATATCGAAGAACAGCTGCAGGAACTTCATGGACAGTTTCACCGGCAGCGCCAGATGACCATTACCGAAGAGCTGTTAGATATTGTGGCCGGCTTTGAGGCCTTGAGTGAAGAAAAGGGTCAAACCATCGTCAACCAGAAAGAGGGTGATAGTCATGATGGTAAAAAAACACATATGCGGCATATGCGCTTGGCGCAGGGAATGTCAAAAAAGGTTTAAGTTATCAACGGATGCCTTTCTTGGAAGCCATTGTCCTGATTACACCAGGGATTTATCTATTAAAGCCAGTCCTGCGAATGAACTGGAAGATGAAAAAGCGATCATAGATAGAATGGTTGCGCAGCAGGTGGATAAGTGGCGCAAGCTGTTGGATAAAGCATTAAAACACGGAATTGAAATAGAAAAATATAAAGGCGGACCGGTGATAACTATTTCCAGAGAACCGGGAAGCGGCGGAAGTGAAATTGCCAGAAGGCTAGCCAAAGCATTAGATATGGATTTGATCGGTGCTCAAATAATACAACATGTAGCGGATAGCGCCAAGATGAGCAGAAAAGTTATCGAATCACTAGATGAAAAAGAGGTATCTTTCCGGGATACCTTACTTTCATCTCTGTTTGGGGAATACCGTCCCTGGCCGGGTGAATTTCTGCAGCACCTAACCAGAGTGATAGGGACTATCGGAGTCTTTGGCAATACTATTATCGTAGGAAGAGGTGCGAATCATATCCTGCCGCGAGAAAAAGCATTTAAGGTCAGAATAATTGCCCCTCTGGAATACAGGATTAAATATTTCATGGAAGATAGGGGATATTCTAAAGCCGAGGCGGAACAATATGTAGTCAAAACAGAAAATAACCGCAAGGCATTTGTACGGAAATATTTTAATGCCGATGTTGCTGATCCCAAACACTATGATATCATAATAAACACGGAAGGAATGTCGCTGGAAGCAGCAACACAGGCAATTATCGCCGCCTTCAAGAAAAAAATGAATCTGGATCTGGAAGATTGAAATTTTTACAGCATGCAGGCGTAGACTTTTATAGAGAAGCAGGGTAAATTAAGTGTTTATACCGCTGATAATCCAGATATCTTTTCTCGTCATTTTTTGAAAACATTATCTCCGGACTTCTTTTTCCCATAAGGACATACGTATAAGCACATGCCGCACACCGGCAGTTGTCCTTTTTTCGTCATTGCCACAAAATAATCATTGCACAGTTGAGCGTTATATCTCATTTCTCGTGATTCATTCGGATAAAAATTTCTTCCTGTAAACGCCTTTATGGGACAAATGTTCACGCAATCAAGACAATCGCCGCATTTTTCGTCCATAGGCTTCCCGGTTGGCTGGAGCAGAGCGTCAGTTAAAATAGATGCCCAGCGAACACGTGGACCGTTATTCGGTGTAATTAACAGACAGCTTTTCCCAATCCAGCCAAGCCCCGAAAGATGCGCGCCCAGCTTATGAGAAAAAACAGCGCAAATGCGTTCATCATCGTATCTTTCGGAAGCAGGAATCGGCATCACATCATAACCCAGCTCCTGAATAAAACTGCTTATCATGGAGGTGTTATAATCCAATCTATCATTAATTATTTTGTAGGCATGGAACCTGTAATTTACCGCGACAGCTTTGTTCGAGCGTAGCGGCAGTTGATTGACAATGGTATCCGGAAGTTTCAAGCCGATAGAAATACAATACTGGAAGTCAGAAAGAATATTTCCGCCCTGACCGATTATAAAATCTTTTGCCAGGGAGAGATCGCTGATTCCAAAATAATTGACGTCGAATTTTTGGGTAAATTTCCGAATTTTTGTATTCAGGTCCATAAATTATTCATCATTGGAACTGGACACTATTTTTAATTTTTTCCATTAATCGCTTCAATGTCGGCTAAATCTTTTTAGCAAAAAAAATCGGATAACGCCATCCAATTCATTGGCTACTGATTTTTTGCAAGTTCTGCAATTTTGCGCACTTCTGTAAAGTGATTTCCCACAGGAGGGACAATGATAACGTTCACATTCAGCCCTTGCCCACTCTATTGATACCTCCTAAAATATCATAGCCTCTATCTTTCTGATTTATTTCGGTCCTCAACTTTTACTTCCATGACGATATGACCCCAGCCGCCGCACCTCACTCCAACATCAGGACAGCTAAACCGTTTGAACCTCATTTTATTAGGATCAACGCCGGCATAAAGAAGTTCAGCTAAGGCGGGCATGGCCAGAGCAACCGAATGTAAGGCGAAAATACAAAATTAAAGCCGTTTTGGACAAAACATCTTCGTTCCTGGGATTGGCCCGGAATATCTTCATTTCTTTATCATTATAATTCAAGTGTTTCTGAATAGTTTTCCAAATATCTTCACCAATTTTCATTTTATCTCCTCCTTAACAGAATTTATTTGTCAAAGAAAAACTTATAATCCCGAAAACATTTGCCGTCGGTATGCATCATACAGCCTGTCACCTTGGGTTCCACTTCGTATTTTATGCCCAAGGTGTTAAGCCAGGTATCGATCCGCAGCATGATGCCGCATTCATAACGGTCAATAACGCCCAGCGCTTTTATTCCCTCATACGCGAAGCATGACTCCCACTTAGCGTGCATTAAGTTTTTGGCAGGCGTGCTATATTTATATTTCATAAATTTGCCGGTAGCGATCTCCATTGCTATATCAAAAAAACTTTTAAACTCATCAAAGGTATTAAGCTGCCCAACACCAACGGCCTTTTGAATGCGTTTGATCTCTACGGTGGACATGTCACGTATCGCGGCTTTGTTTATTTTATTTGTTTTTTCAATACCGCATTCCTGCAGACAGTTGTAAAACCACATGGCATCGTGAGTCATCCAGTTTTTGTTCAAAATTTCTTTTAATTCATTTTTGCTAAGCGAATTTGAGTCAGCATTCATTTTATAAATTCTCCTTATCCTGGATAATTTCTATTTCAATGCTGCCTATAGTTATTACAACCAGAGGCCGTTGGTAATTTCTCCCATATAAACAGGTTCAAAAGAGTCAAAAGCAATATCTCTAACCTGCGTAAACTTCTCCCACAAAAGTTCAAGATACCCTTTTTGACATGTTCATAATCCCGTTTCCTGACAAAAAATATTAAACCGGTAAATTGGAAGTCCAAAACAAGTATCTTATAGTATAAAATATTGGTGTTTTACAATAAAATGATATTTTTGATAAAACACTATTAATAATTGACAGTTATCTTAACAAAGAATATAGGTACGATATAGGAGGTTATTTACAATGGCAAGATACCTTCCCATATATATAATTGAAGCCCAAAAATCTTTTTCACAAAAACTCAAATCCACTTAATTTAGGAGGCAAGAAATGGAAGAAAAACCCTGGCATCGTCACTATGATTACAACGTTCCCACAACCATTCGCTATCCGCGTCTGGCCATTCACAATCTCGTTGAGCTGCCGGCCAACACCTACCCGGATAAAACCGCTCTGAACTATTTCGGAACGGAAATTACTTTCTGGGATCTGCGTACCCAGATCCTGCGATTTGCCAATGCCCTCGGGGCCTTGGGGATACAAAAAGGAGATCGGATCGGAATTCATCTGCCTAACTGCCCCCAGTACCCGATCGCTTATTATGCGGCCTTGTCCCTCGGCGCCATCATCGTCAACCTCAACCCCCTTTATACCCCTAATGAGTTGAAAATGATGGCGAACACCTCGGGACTGACGACGTTGATTACCTTCGACATGGCCCTTCCGGCGATTCGCACGTTATGCAAAGATATCCGAATACCCAGGGTCATCGTGACCGCCGTCACAGACTACATCAAGGGATTCCCCGTGAGTTCCTTCAAGAGTCTTGATCTGGAGGAAGGGTGGCTCCATTTTTCGGAACTTCTCGATAAATCCACGTCGACCAAGCGTTCCAGGGTAGAGGTAACCCCTCAAGATCCAGCCTTGATTCAATTCACCGGCGGCACGACGGGCATTCCCAAGGGCGCTGTTCTTACTCATGGAAACGTTATCGCAGCAGTCTTGTATTGCGCCTTGTGGGGAAACCCAACGATGATGCTGACCCCACCAGAGCGGCGGAGTGTCATGGCGGTCCTGCCCTATTTCCATGTCTACGGAAATATCGTCGTCATGAACTGGGCCATGTTCCAATGTGCCACACAGATACAGGTTCCCCGCTTCAACATAGACGAAATGATGGGGCTTCTGGCCAATTTCAACGAGATCACCTTCTTCCCGACAGTTCCCACCCTGATAAGCGCCCTGATCAACCACCCCAAGGCGGAAGAGCTAAACCTTGCCAAAAAAATCGGATTGTTGAACTCCGGAGCAGCACCCATGGCCACGGAACTCATCGATAAGGTCAAGGATATGGGCATTTATTTCAGCGAAGGTTACGGTCTGTCCGAATCCACTTCCGTCGGCATCAGCAACCCGATCCTGGGCCTCAAAAAAGTGGGAAGCATCGGCATTCCCATACCCGATAACGACGTCAAACTCGTGGATATCGAAAACGGCACGACGGAAATGCCCCAGGGACAGCCGGGCGAGATCATCATGAAAGGCCCCGTCATCATGCAGGGGTATTGGAACAACCCGGAAGAAACGGCAGGACAGCTCAAAGACGGTTGGCTGCACACGGGAGACATTGCCATAAGAGATGAAGACGGTTATATTTTTATCGTAGATCGTAAAAAAGATATGATTATCGCCGGTGGATTCAATATTTATCCGCGCGATATTGATGAAGTTCTCTTTCAGCATCCCAAAGTTGCCGAGGCCGTAGCACTGGGTGTTAAAGACGAATACCGTGGCGAGACGGTCAAGGCTTTCGTTGTTCTGAAGCCGGGAGAAACGTGTACACAAGAGGAAATCATCAAATTCTGCAAGGAAAAGCTGGCACCCTATAAGGTGCCCAAACTGGTTGAATTCCGTGATTCGATTCCCAAGTCTGCCATCGGTAAAATTCTGCGCAAGATTTTAAGGGAGGAAGAGGAAGCGAAGGCGAAGGCAAAAGCAAAACAGAAAAAATAAGGATCGATTGTAGAAATGCGGGACGCGAATTTTTCTTTTGCCTCCCGCATACTACTACATAAATAAATTGGAGAAATAAAAGAATCTTGATTTTTAGAAATTCAGTGTCATCAATAGCGATGACAAGGTCTTGCCCGATTCAATAATATCACTTTCTCTTTTTTGCGTGAAGTCCCGTCCGGATTTTTCTTCGATCATTTGGATGGATTTTTCCATATGGCGAATAAATTCTCCCGCGGGCATCATTTCGCCGTAGGTTCTGGAAAAAGAGTATATGCAAACATCATTTTTCCCTACTTCCTTGGCTATCGTTATAGCATCCTTTAACAATCGCAGTGCTCTCTGGGCTATCGCGACAGTGCGGACAGGTGAAAAATCCCACAAGGCTACGACATGACAAAAATGAGTCGTTGGGCGATAGGCTTGAAGCGAGATAGAATCTTCATGAATTTTGTACTTTTTGATGCCTAATTCTATTATAAAATCATTTTGAAACTGCGGTGACATATCTTTTCTGCGAAAACCAAGTTGCCATTGAATATCGTCAGACGGCTGTTTTACGACCTCTGGTTTTGTGTCGATAGGTTTTTTAGGATTGATAAAGATGTCTTCATCGCTTTTAAAAATCGCCTTTAATACTGCTACGCTATCCAACAGATAGGAAGACCGAATGCCGGAAGGCGACACGGTCATTCCCTTTTCCAGAAGGTTTTCCGTCTGATCGAACGCCGAAAAGACTGTTTGCTTCAGTGATGTGATTTCCTGCGGTCCTTTAAAGAATTTACTGTTTTCCCGCAAATATCTGACCGTCATCATGGCTTTTGCCAGATGAACCACCGCGTACTCACAATAAAAATCTTCAGATTGGCTGGCACAATTTTCACGGATATATAAAGCCTCATGTTCCGCCAGTCTGAATAGACCTAACGCCACGGGATAAGACGGGGCATCGATAGCCATATTGCGAAAAAGGACCATCTGCAGAGTCCTGGCTGTCAAATCGGTCGGATCGATGCTCAGAACTATGCGAAGAATTTCGATGGCCTCCAGAAATCGCCGCCGGTAATAAAGTGTTTTCACGATTTCGACACCCAAAAGAGAGTTATGGGGAAATTTGAAAAAGGTTGTTACGGCATTCCGTTCGGTGCTTTTAGCAGACTCAAATCCCGTTTCTAGCGGAGGCCAAAGCAGTTTGTTCAGCTTTTCTACTGAATCAGGATTGTTTCGCAGAATATTATCTTCTAGTAAATCGGAAATAAAATCGAAGTAAAGCATACTCCAAAATGCCACAATCCACCAGATCGTGAGAGTCTCACCGTTAAACAATGTCGTTTCTGTCGGCCGCGGGCAAAGGATAACCTTAATATCACAAATTAGGAGACACTGACGAGCATAATCCGACACACGTATTACCGGATCTCCGGGTAGTTTTGCAGTCAAAATAGGAAGCAGAAAATTATCCAAATTGGCATACTCTCCGGCAACGATCCCTATGGATAAAAATCTATTATTCGAATAGTATTTGGATAGAGTCCAGCGAATAGCGATCTGATGAGCTAATGACACAGCGCTACGCAGGCACTGCTGATATGATACGAGATCGCCCGCTTCCTCTTCTTTGGGGAAATCGATATACAGTGTTGTAATATCGTGCGACCTGACCTTACCCCACCGTCCGTAGAGAAAATGATTTATGGATTGTTCGATATAGGTTTTCAGGGTTTTTTTCAACCAGCCTAAGATTTCATGATCGATAACATCGCCGCGGCTATAAAGAGCGAACCCGATGCGCACCCCTTCTTTATAACTTTCCGTTTGCTTGCCTTCGCGGCAAATTTTGAGCAATGTTTCAAAGTTCCACATTGCAGCTATATCGGCGCGTTCGTGCCCTAACCAAAAGGCTAGGCTCCTCAGGACGTTTTGTTTGTAAGGCGTATCGACAGGTTCTTTTTTCAGCCGGGTTAACATGGAATTGGTTACTTTGGGCAAAGAGACTTGCGCCTCAGCAATCAGCGAGTTAATCCTTTGCGTCAACGCCCGTAGGGAAAAATTTAGTCGTAGCATCTCTTCTTTTTTATTGAGCAGTTCTTCAAAATCTAAGTGTTTGGGTGGATCGAAATTAATAACGCTTTCAGTTGAATGGCGGATAAATAAATCCAAGCTTTTTGCATCGGTTGATTTGATAATGCCGTTGCGGACGGCAAAATCAATAAAGGAATCGAAGATGGCGGCATTAGCTCTGTTTTGAGAAAACACTGTCCATGATTCCAAAGTGGGAAAAGCCGCCAAAAGGGCGGATATGGCCTTTTCTTTTTTGTTCATTGAGTTAACTCCTTATAAACAATAAGATATAATTTGTAAATCTTAGTTCTTTTATTTCTTACTGCCCAATTAGGCAAGAAGAAAAACAATATTATTTTTTACCATAAAACGCTATTTTCAATAAAACACTACTTATTCTTGACAGTCATTTTATAGCAACATATACACATCAAATTCGGTTTTTATAGTCAAGAAAATTCCTTCAAATAATATTTTACCCGAAGGATGTATCGCATGGATAGTTATAAATTATTTATCGACGGCAAGTTTGTGGATGCGGCAGGCGGAAAAACGTTTGAGACAATCGATCCGGACGAGGTTACTGCTCTGTACAAGCAGGCATACTGATTAATTAACAGGTAATATTAAGGAGGTTATTTACAATGGCAAGATACGCTACTCAAGAATGGTGCGATCTGTTTAAAGAGGCGGTCAATAATAGCAAGGCTTACGAGGAGTCGGCAAGAACATGGGAAGGCGATTTTTATTTTGTTATGGAACCCGGCGGCCCGGTCAAGGAAATGTTGGCCACGTATATAGACCTGTATCATGGTAAATGCCGCGTGGCCGAAGTAGTTAAAGATCTCACTAAATACAAACCGGAATTCATCATCAGAGCGCCCTATGCTATCTGGAAGCGAATAGCTTTGAAACAACTCGATTCCACTCAGGCGTTGATCACCAAACAATCCAAGCTCACCGGCAATATGGCAAAAATCATGCGCTACACCAAGGCCGCCAATGAACTTACTACCTGCACAACAAAAGTACCGACTGAATGGCTGGACTGATTTTTTTGTAAAATGCCTTGGTAATATTAAAAAGCACAGCGCTCAATCATTACTAAGATTTGCTTTTTAGATACATTATATTATTTTAAAGGTAATGTGGCTTTAATCTTTCCAGCGGCACCGGAAAAAACAGGCGCGGCATGACCACTGACCTTGGAAAGGAGGGTTTATTCGTCAAAAGAGAGAAGACACTGGAAGTAAATAATAGGCAATAGAAAGAAGGAGGATTAAGAATTATGAAAAAATCGTTTTTTAGTGCGACAATTTTAATGATCACGGTTATGGTTATTGGTATGTTTAGCATGTGTGGCACAGCCGTCGCGGAGGAACCCATCATCATCAACGTCGCAATCATTAGCCCGTTGAGCGGCCCGGCGGGACCCTGGGGGCAAGTAGGCTTAGACGTCTACGAAGCATGGCTGGAACTGTTCAACAAGGAGGGCTTCCGGGTCAACGGCAAGCTTTATAATTTCAAAAATATCAATTACGACTCCCTGAATACGCCGGAGGGGGGCGCTGCCTGTGCGAAGCGGGCCATCTTCGAAGACAAGGTCAAGTTCATTGTCGGACACTGGGACACGAGCTTTCTCGCCGTGTCGGCCATAAGCAACCCGGCCAAGGTCATCCTGATCGCCCGAAACGGGAATGAAGCTGTCGGCGGCGGGGCCTACAATCCCGAGAAGATGCCTTACGTTGTTTTCGGCACGCCGTCCCATGAGAAGTTCCTCTCGGACATCAAGGCGATCGTGGCGGCCTACCCCAATTACAAGCGGATCGGCATCAGCGATTCAACCCTCGGGAAGGGTGTCGGCTGGGACTACGTGGACCGTGATCTCACGGCGGCGGGCATCCGGTTCCACCATGAATGGTATCCGTTCGGAACGCAGGATTATTCACCCTACATCACCCGGTTCAAGGAGGCGGGCTGCGATGTCATTTACGGCGCCGGCGATGTCCTGGCGGCGATGATGATTACCAAACAGCGTTGGGACATGGGGCTGAAGTACATCAAGACCGGCACCGCTGGCGGGCTTCTCGATCCCAAGATGTATATCGACGTGAGCGGCTATGACGCCTCTCAGGGCTTCATCGCCCAACATGCCAACCCCTTGGATTACAAGAAGACCAAGGTGAACCCGAAATTTATCAAGATGTTCCGGGAAGTGCAGGATATGGTGTCGAAGAAGCAAGGGAAGCCGTTTAATTATACCGCCTGGACGGATTGGGGCTGTGCTCACATGCAGATCCTGGCGCAGGCCATGATGAAGGCGGGATCCGTGGACGATCCCGATAAGATCATGAACGCCATCCGCGGCGGTACCTTCGATACGATGGCGGGGAAATACACCATGTCGGGCGCCAAGACGTACGGTTCGCCCATTGTCTTCGGAAACCCGGGGTGTATTTCCATCATCAAGGGAAACAAGGAAGTCTATTTAAGTGAGAACCCCTGGAAACCCATTCCATAGTCATTAGTCGGGAATGTTAGGAGAAAAGGTATGCCCCCTGCAGAAATATTGATCGAAGGATTGACCCAGAGCTGCATCTATATGACCATGGCCTTCGGCATGGTGCTGGTCTTCAGCATCCTGGGTATTTTGAACTGGACGCACGGCCAGCTCTTCATGCTGGGCGCGTTCATCGTCTTTTACAGCACCACTGCGGCGGGCATACCATTCCCGATCGGCATCCTCTTAGCGGGGCTCGTGATGGCCGGCATCGGCATCCTGATCAAGAAATTCATTATCGACCGTATTAAAGGCGAATTGTATATAGGCGTGGCAACCCTGGCGCTTATCTTTGCTCTGGAAGGCGCTGCCAGCCTTCTTTTCACCAGCGACGACCGGGGATTAGCCATTATCCTCCCCGGCGTCCTGAACCTGGGAGTAGTTGCTATAAGCTATCAGAAGATGGCCGTTATCATTTTCACCCTGATTGTGATGACGGCCATGTATTTCGTGCTGAACCACACCAAGGTGGGGCTTGCCATCCGGGCTGTTGCCCAGCAACCGGTGGCAGCGAGTCTATACGGCATCAGCACCGAACGGCTGTCTCTCATCGTCATGGGGATCGGCTGCGCCCTGGCGGCCATGGCGGGGGCCATTATGGCCCCTCTCTACCCGATCAACCCGTTTATCGGGCGTACACCGATGATCATGGCCCTACTCGCTATTGTCATCGGCGGACTGGGGAGCCTGACCGGGGCAATCGTGGGAGGGCTCATCCTTGGGTTCCTGCACAGCGTCATTGCCTATTACATATCCTACCTGTCGGAGGTCGTACTCTTCGGGTTGATTATTTTGATCCTGCTGGTGAGACCGCAGGGATTATTCGGAGCGTCTGCAAAATGAGGTATTTTTTCAAAACAATTCATCTGATTGATTATAAGAATATTGTTCCCAAAACCGTCATCGGGCTTTTCATCATCCTGATCCTTTTGATCCCCGTCTTCACGCGGAATGTGGTGACCCTGTCGACGCTCATCATGACCGGTATCTGGGCGGTGGCAGCCATGGGTTTCACCCTGGTCCTGCGCACCGGGCAATTCAGCCTGGGACAGTCGGCATTCATGGCCCTGGGCGGCTATGCGTCCGCCATCCTCACGGCTCAGATGGGGCTGCCCTTCTGGCCCAGCTTTCTGGTATCGGGCCTGGTTTCGGGACTGATCGCGCTCCTCGTGGGCATGGTAGTATTAAGAGTCGGGGGCATCTATTTCTCCATTATTACGCTGGCCCTGGGCGAGATCGTGAGGATTATCGCCCTGCAATGGGAACCTCTCACCCGAGGGAGTCGCGGAATCATCGCTTCCGCCCCGCCACCCATCATCCTGGGCGGGCATGAACTGGTCAATTTCAATGCAAGTCTGGCACCATATTTTTACTTTATGATCTGTCTGGTGGCCGTCACCGGACTGGTTTTCTGGCGGATCGGAGAGAGCCGCCTGGGAAGGACGTTCGCCGGGACTGCCCTCAATCCGGTCCTGGCCGAGCATCAGGGCATCTATCTGATGAAGTACCGGGTCATTGCGTTTACCGTGGCCGGAGTCTTCACGGGGTATGCCGGCGCCCTTTACACCCATTTTCTGCAGGTGATCACGCCAATGGTTTTCGGGTTGTGGCAGTCGATCCAGATCATGATCATGAGTATCGTCGGTGGTATCGGTTCTCTGGTCGGCGGGCCGATCGTCGGCTCCATTCTGCTCTACAACCTGGGCGAATACCTGTCGCGTCTGGATACCCCCGGCCTTCAATCGTTTCTGTTCGGTTCCGTGGTGGTGATCGTGGTCATGTTCCTGCCCCAGGGAGCCGGGCTGGTAAACCTGTGGGAGCGCTTCTGGAATAAGGTTGTCTGGCGGGAAGAGGAGTATGAACCGGATGAGCCGGAGGATTAAACAGGGAGATTTATTCACATGCCTTATTTGGAACTAAAAAATGTCTCAAAGCACTTCGGCCGACTCGCCGCCGTGGAAGAGGTGAACCTCCAGGTGGGAAAAGGAGAAATCCTGGGCATCGTGGGGCCCAATGGTTCCGGCAAAACCACGCTGATCAATCTTATCAGCGGCTATTACCGCCCGACCAAAGGAACAATTTATTTCAATGGCAAGAAAATATCCGGGTTACGTCCCGATAAAATAGCTGAGTTGGGCATCATAAGAACTTTTCAGTCGAATGTGCTTTATGAAGGCACCACCGTAGTCGAAAGCATGCTGATTAGTTCCTATCAGCAATACTCGACCAATAACTGGCAATCATTTTTGGAGACGAAGGCATGGAAAGATGACAATGAAAAAGCTGTGGGCAGGGTGATCGAACTGGTAAAGCTTCTGGACCTCTTGAACGACACATTTTTACCGGCGGAAGGGCTTTCGCACGGATATCAAAGGATGCTCGGCATTGCCATGGCCATGATTGCCAATCCGCAAGTGCTCCTTCTTGATGAGCCCACCACCGGCATGAACCATGAAGAAGCGATGTTTGTCGTAGATAAAATTAAACTGCTCAGCGAACAGGGTGTAACCGTGATACTGATAGAACACAACATGAAAGTACTGCTGAACGTGGCTACCAGAGTAGTTTGCCTCAGCTTCGGCAATAAAATAGCCGATGGAATACCTGAGGAAGTAATGAACGAGAAAGAGGTCATCGAAGCCTACCTCGGAACGGAGATTTTGTAAAAATGCTGGAGCTCAAAAATATCTGGGTTAAATACGGCAAAAAAGCGGCGGTTAGAAAATTATCCTTATCCGTGAATAAAGGTGACTTTGTCACTATCCTGGGCGCAAATGGAGCAGGCAAGACAACAATGCTTAACGCCATTAGCGGAATCGTCAAGGTGAAAAAAAATGAGGGTGAAATTTATTTCAAGGGTGAGAAAATAAACGGTTGGAAACCGGGCAAAATTGCCTCCCTGGGTATCATCCAGATTCCGGAAGGCCGAAAGCTTTTCCCGCTCCTTACAGTCAAGGAGAATTTACTGATAGGAGCCTATCTGCGAAAAGACAGAAAAGGTATACAGCAGTCGATGGATGAAGCATTGACGCTGTTTCCGGTTCTTAAAGACAAACTCAACGCCAAAAGCCGGGAGTTAAGCGGCGGCCAGCAGCAAATGCTCGCCATCGCGCGCGGATTGATGGCCAAACCGGAAATGCTCTTGCTGGACGAACCTTCGCTGGGGTTAAGTCCATTGATTCGCCAACAGCTGGCTGAAACAATCAAAGAGATCCACCGCGAAGGAGTTACTCTGGTGCTCGTGGAACAAAACGCACGGCTGGGATTAATGCTCGCTTCCTACGGTTATGTTTTGGAAAACGGCGAAATGTCATTGCAGGGTAAGACGTCTGATCTGCTGAAGAATGATGATGTGAAAAAAGCTTATCTGGGTGTTTAGAAACGCAATTCAGAAATTCAGTATTCCCTTGACATACAAGACCGGACTTCTTATACTTCATCCGCAAGGAAGTAATGTCTTATTAAATATCAAAAATAATGGTGTAGTGGGTGATTGACGATTATCGGCGGTGTGGATAGGCTAGGGGGATATATAGTACCTGGCTGTCTTGGTAAGGAAAAGATTATAGTAACGTTAACAACGCAGGAGATGAACCATGGCCATAGTGAAAGAAAAACGCAAGTTCAATTTTGTCTTATTAGTGGTATTGATTGTTGTCATTATTATTTACGCATTGTCTTACTTCAAAGTGTTCTAAAGAACGCTAAGTCAATAGGACGGAAAAACCAAGGAAACTATTCTTTCGGGTGTGTCTGAAAGGTAGGTTAAATTTTTCGTTGTCGTGCCGCACTTTCCCTCCTGACCTAGCTGGTCGGGATTATGGCGCCAGATAACGTAGTTGTGTGGGATTTTAAGTGGCTGTTCTCTGCGTCTTAATGGCCATGCAGATCGGCAAAAAGATGTATTAAAGCTAAAACTTTTTTTCCGCTTTGATATTCCCCTGACGAATTTCGCTAATAAAATCTTTTTCATCAAAAATTTTATTTTCAAAAATGGTTACGCATGAACCTACCTTGAAAATTTTATGAGCGTCACTGCCTCCTGTTCCGGGTATCCCGAGCTTACTCATCGCCTTCACGACTTTACTTAAAGCCAGATCGGTATGATCGGGATGACAAAGTTCGATGGCGTCAATCGGCAATTTGTAAATGCGATCACCGGCACCATAATAATGGGATTTCCCCCCGCGGGATAATTTGTAGGGATGCGCCGCGATGAGGATGCCTCCTTCTGAATGCACTTTTTCGACAAGGTCCTTAGCCGAATAACGGCCGGTTAGACTTTGTTTTATGCCGAACACTAAAAAATCCCCTTCTATTTCTTTCTTGCTGCTTTCCGTAGATATCTCCTGCCCATTGATCAAAACTATACCGTGAGACTCGGCCAACTTTCCAAGTTTATCGAATTCTTCATCAGGCCAGCGCATGCCGTGTTCGGTAATGGCTATACCGTCAAGACGCGTTTCAACCGCCTGATGAATTAGTTCTTCGGGGTTTATGAAAGAACAATCGGAATATCTGCGTGTATGGACATGGATATCAAAAGCAAACATAAATACACTATCTCATCCACTCCGGTGCAACACCGGTTATTAATTGATAATTTAATTATACACCATTTCCTCAAACAAGTTGTGATATTTCCAAAACTAAACAGCCGAAAATTTAAAGCTGATTTTTTTTGAGTTATATTCATGTATTCTCGCAGATGCCGACGGATTACTTGATATACGCGGATGATTATTGTATGAATTTGTCATCAGCGCAATCAGCATCAGATAGGAGAGCTTGCATTACATGAAAACAACTAAAGACAAAGAAGATACAGAAAAAGGGAAAACCACCCCACTCGCGAGTAAAGAAACCGATAACAGCCCTATACGCTCTGACCTGGCCGAGGTGATCAAAAGACATTCTTTCGGCCTGGACATCAGCCGCCCCGACGCAGTGGCCAAAAGACAGCAGAAAAATCAGCGCATGGCCCGCGCCAATGTGGAGGATCTTTTCGATAACGGCAGTTTCCTCGAATACGGAGCTCTGACCATCGCCGCGCAGCGCAGCCGCCGTTCAATAGATGATCTCATCAGCAAAACTCCCGGCGACGGCCTAATCGCGGGCATCGGAGCGGTCAACGGCTCGCTATTTTCTGATGACAAAGCCCGCTGCATGATCATGGCTTACGATTATAGCGTTCTGGCCGGCACTCAGGGTTTTTTCAATCACAAAAAGATGGATCGAATGCTGAATCTCGCGCATGAACAGCGCTTGCCTCTGGTTTTGTTCGCGGAAGGCGGCGGCGGCAGGCCGGGCGACGTTGACGCCGCAGGCGTCATGGTAGCGGGTCTGGATTTGTCTACCTTCGGCTCTTTCGCCCGGCTCAGCGGCAAGGTGCCGGTGGTCGGCGTGGTATCGGGGCCCTGTTTCGCGGGGAACGCGGCGCTCTTGGGCTGCTGCGATGTGATTATCGCCACCAACAATTCCAATATCGGTATGGGCGGCCCGGTGATGATTGAAGGCGGCGGTCTCGGTGTTTTCAAACCGGAAGAGGTCGGCCCGATTGATGTGCAGACGGCGTTGTCGATATTGAAGTGGCTGATGATGTAGAAATGGTGGCTGTCACCAAAAAATATCTTTCTTATTTTCAGGGAACAATTTCCAAATGGGAGGCCGCCAATCAACTGCGCCTGCGCCGTTTGATTCCGGAAAACAGGCGGCGCGCTTATGACGTGCACGTAGTCATTAAGACTCTGGCCGATACGGATTCCTTTCTGGAGCTGAGATCCAAGTTCGGCCCGAGTATGGTTACCGGCTTTATCAGAATCGAAGGCCGACCTTTCGGCGTTATCGCCAATAACTGCATGCACATGGCGGGAGCCATTGAAGCGGAAGGCGCGGACAAAGTGGCGCGACTGATGCAAATTTGCAACGCGCATGATCTGCCGATTCTGTCTTTGTGCGATACTCCTGGCTTCATGGTCGGGCCGGAAATCGAAAAACGCGCGCAGGTGCGCCATGTCTGCCGCATGTTTGTAATCGGCGCGCATTTAACCGTGCCCTACTTTACGATTGTTTTACGTCGGGGCTACGGCCTCGGAGCGATGGCTATGGCCAAGGGCGGCTTCCATGAATCTTTTTTTACAGCTGCCTGGCCGACCGGGGAATTCGGAGGCATGGGGCTGGAAGGCGCGGTTAAGGCTGGTTTTAAAAAAGAGATGGAGGCAGTTAAAGACCCGAAGGAGCGCGAAGCGCTCTACGAAAAACTCGTTGCCCAACTGTATGAAAGAGGCAAAGCCATCAATATGGCCGCCTATCTGGAAATCGACACGGTCATTGATCCGGCCGATACCCGCAAATGGATTATGCAGGGTTTGAATTCTGTTCCCGCTCAGCGACCCCATGGGGCAGACCACTCTTTTGTCGATCCGTGGTAAAAGAAATTAAGGATTGGCTGAATACATACGATTTATTTTACGCTTCACGAGATACGAGATACCCATTTATTTTTGCTTCACGTTTCACTCTTCACGCATTACGATTTTTAAATCGCTAATTGTCAAAAAAGATTTGACCCATCGCCCTGTTAGAAATCAAGTGTGTGCTGACCATAACTAATCAGCAATCAAATCAATAATATCGCGTTAAACATAATTCTTCCAAAATTAATTATACGGCTGTAAATCCAATTTTTGCTAAATATTCATAAATTGGATCATAATAATCAGGACATCGCGTTGGATCTTCTTCGTCACCATTCGGTACCAGAATAACCATACCTTGCCTGGCACGCGTTAGAAGAACACGGTATGCATTTTTTAAATAGTTTTGACGGTCTTCTTTCCGGATATGCATCCATCTGTTGCCCCGGAAAGACCAGTATTCCCATTTATCCTTTACACATCTTAAGTCTGCATCCCAAGCGCAACAAACCCAGTCAAGCTCTAGTCCTTGAATTTGGAACTCCGTTGCTACATCTTCGAGGTAATAAGATGACCTTACGTCTTCCTTTGTATCTAGAAACCAATGGATAGGATCAATTGGGGTTCTCACATCAATAGCATGGGGCTTCAAACGTTCTGCTTGTGATGAAACCACAATTCCATAACGTTCGGTACCGCGTGCCTGTTTTTTCAGCCACCGTTTTGCATTTGAAAGATTGCGCGTAATAACAATTGGGAATTTCCCTTCTATTTTTGCTAATGTACTTCGTGCTCCTTCTATATCGAGATCGAGCATTTGCTTTACTAACAATGAAACATTCTCTGCACGGAATGACCGCATCGATACAGCAAGGTGTAATTCATCTTTGTAAACAACATTTAGACGCGGCAACAGTTTGCTTATTACGTCACCAGCAGAATACTCACTATCTGTAAGACGATATGATATGTAAACATGCCAATCGGGAAAAGAACGAAGAAGAGAATTAATCCATTCAGAGATACCTGCTTCACCAGTGTTGATCTCCTGTCCACCACCTACAAGACAGACAATAACCGCCCAGTCAACATGTCTGTCCAGACAAGAAACTAAAAATTCTGGTTCAGACTGATAAAAATTTAAATTATTCTTTTTACGACGCATGAAACTAGATGTCTGCACGCTATCCCATGCTCTTTGGGCTTCATCGAATAGCGCAACGTGTTCAATCGGTGGTTTTGTTTGGTCTAGAAGGCATTCATCTCGAAAGTGATGAACATTCTGAATGAACATCTTCACATTCGCCATAACTTCACCTTTTTTCGTCTTCTTTCCACTTTCTTTATCATGGCGTAATTTATCTCTTGTCAGCGCTTCACGTAATACAGCGACAAGCGGACCATTGCCAGATAGAAACACACTGTAAAGATCATTCGTTTTATCGATATGAGTGGTGGCAATATTTAAACCAACTAATGTTTTTCCTGCCCCGGGAACGCCAGTCACAAAACAAATAGATTTTTGCGATTGTTCTCTTGATTGACGGATAATATCAGAAATTGCAGCAGTAGTTTTATTGAGATTAATGGCACTTGCATCATTTCGAGATATTTCTTCAACAGAGTGACCGTTATATAGAGCCATTGCGGCTTCAACAATTGTGGGCGTAGGACTATATCGCCCATTTTCCCAATTCAGTTGATCAATTTCTTTACCTTCACAAAAGTTTAAAACGCTTTCAATTACTTCACCAAGCATCGATGAATTACATTTGATCGGGAACAGAAGTTTATCATTTTGCTGTGTTGAAGAAATAACATATGGGCTAATATGAGCTTTTGTAGCAATCAAAATGGGAACAATGAATTGTTCATGACTGGTCTCATGAAAGTTTTTTAAATCTAGAGCATAGTCCCAAACCTGATCAAATGCATATGGTGTAAATATTTTTTCCCCGACTTTAAACTCAAGCACGAATATCACAGACCCTATTAGAAGTACCGCATCTATTCTTTGGCCCATTCGTGGGATAGAGAATTCAAAATATATCATGCCTTGAAAATTACATAACGCTTTGCAAAGAATGTTTATTTCTTCTAACCATGCATCTCGCTGTAATTGTTCAAGTGCGAATGTGTTACGTATTGCCAATTTCCCCAATATTATTTCTGGAGATGTGTTAAGAAAATCTTTAATGGTTGCTGAATAGTAAGCTCGATTCATCTATCAATTCCAAAATGTGGAAAGTTCTCAAGAAAAACTAGCCCCTGAACGAAACGAGGGACGGCGCCCAGTTAAATTCATACGATAGTTTAAAAATATCTACTATTTTATAGACATTTATTTGTAGTGAACATTTTACGAGATTAATTCCGAGAGTCAATAGAAATTTGTTTTTATATTCGGTGGTTATTTTATTGTTTTTTTGTAGGGTTTGCTAATTGTGAATGTTCACTGATTTTATGAACAATTTTTATTTCTTGACCTATAAACATAACCTTAATATGTTGGGAACAACAAAAAATCAAAAAGGAAGGAACATTATATGCCTATCATGACATGGGCCAAAGACGAAACCGTGGCGATTCTCACCATGACCAATGGCGAAAACAAGCAAAATCTCGCCTTTGCCCAAACCTTAAACGCCATGCTCGATGAAATAATAGCCGACAAATCAGTGACCGCCTTGATTATTACTTCCAATGACGAGAAGAATTTTTCGCAGGGGATAGACGTGGAGTGGATATTGACAAGATTACAGAAAAAGGAATACCAACCGGTAAATGATTTCATCAGCGGCATGGACGACGTGTTTAAAAAATTACTGCTTTATCCGGTGCCGGTAATCGCGGCAATCAACGGGCATGCCTACGGTAACGGCTCGATTATGTCCTGCGCCTGTGATTTTCGATTCATGAAATCGGATCGCGGATTTTTCTGCTTCCCGGAAGTAAATCTCGGAATTCCTTTCCGGCGCGGCATGAACGCTTTTATCAAAAAGGCCGTTCCGATGTATAAGTTATCGGAAATGCAGCTTACCGGAAACCGCTACGGCGCGCCGGAACTGGAAGCGCACCATATTATTCTGAAGGCGTGCGCCAATAAAGAAGAACTTATGGCCGAGGCATTAGCTTTTGCCAAAACATTTCAGAAGAAGCGCGGAATTTTCGGTGAATTAAAAAAACGTCTGTACCAGGATATTATTGAAATTTTGGATGCCCGGGAGGCATCAATGTTAAGTGAGACTTCTTCTTTGACAATGTCCGATTGATATACGCGGCAGACAAAAAATTAACGGTTACAATTTACATTAGTGAGGCAGGAAAGAAATGAAAACAGCAATCACCGAAATGTTTGGTATCAAATATCCTATTATCTGCGGCGCCATGATGTGGCTTAGCAAACCCAAGCTTTGCGCGGCAGTATCCAACGCGGGCGGGATGGGAAATCTGACCGCCGGAAACTATGCAACAGAAGATGAATTCCGCAACGCTATCAGGGAAACAAGGGAGCTTACTAAAAATCCCTTTATGGTCAATGTGACTATCCTGCCCTCAGTGCATATCACCCCGGAACATCACAAAATGTACCTGCGCGTTTGCGCCGAGGAAAAGGTGGCGGGTTTGGAAATATCCGGTACGCCGCTGGATAAAGCGGTGGGAAGAGAATTCATAGACATACTAAAAAAGGCGGGAATTAAACTTTTTCACAAGGTCGGATCGGTGCGCCATGCCGTGCACGCGGAAAAGATCGGTTACGACGGCATTTACGCCGCGGGTATCGAAGAAGGAGGCCATCCTCTCGATGATGATGTGACCACAATGCTGCTCACGCCGCGTGTTGTCGAAGCAGTCAAGATTCCGGTAGTAACCGTGGGCGGTATCGCTGATGGACGCACTATGGCCGCGGCACTCGCCTTAGGGGCCCAAGGTGTCATGATGGCAACACGCTTTGTGGCAACCAAAGAATGTGAGGTGCACGATAATATCAAGCAGGAGCTTATTAGGCGGCAGGAATTCGAGACTACGCTTATTTGCAAATCAATCGGTCTGCAGGGCAGGGCCATTAAAAATAAAGTTGTCGCCGAGGTTTTAGCTCTGGAAGCAAAGGGCTGCGGTTTGGAAGAGCTTATCCCACTTATTTCCGGGAAAAAGGTAAAAGAAGCATGGGAAATGGGCAATGTCGAAGACGCCCCCATGATGATGGGACAATCGGTAGGTTTGGTGAAAGATATTCCCACCTGTAAAGATCTCATTGAACGGATGGTCACAGAAGCTAAAGCAGATATTAAGCGAGTGACGAATTTAGTTAAGGCGTAAATATAAAACAAACAAGAATTGCAAAAATTTTTACTATTAAATATACGATCATTCTTCCGGAAATTACTTGGATCAGCATACCGTGACTATGAAAATTTCCTGCACACCTCTAATGGATTTCCCCACCGACAACCGTGATATCTTGTAATTTTATCTTCTTGACACACAAGTTACTTCTTCATATACTCAGCCCACCAAAAAGCGAGTTTTGATAAAGCATAAATAGAGACGTCGAACAACTACAAAGAAGACAGGAGGTAAATTATGAAACACAAAGTATGTAAAAGTAGTATATCGGTAATATTGTTTCTGGCAGGGACATGTATGTTGGCATTGGCACTTTCTCCGTCTATAGCTTCGGCGGCAGTGTTCAACTATGATAAGAAGCCGGCTTTCTCCGTTACCTATCCAAACGATTGGAGTGATAATCCCGACAACGCTAAACAATATAATTTATTGTTTAGCGCAAAAGCTGATGCTGGCATTCCCGTTATTAATGTGCAGGTTCGTGATATCCCCGCGGGTGCTACTATTGCGGACGCCGGGAAACTATTCAAGAAGCTCATCCTGGACCCTGAACAAAGCCAAGATTGTCAAATCATCTCGGATAAGCAAACAACTCTGAAGGACGGAACCAAAGCCAATGAAACAATACTGAAATATAAATGGAATCAGTGGTTGCCTTTGCAGGCGGTCGTTATTGCAGTCTTTAAGGACAAGAAGTGGATACGTGTTGATATTCACCAATCAGCAAATGACGACCCATCATGGGATATTCTCCGCACATTGAAATTTAAGTAATATTAGATTAAAATCGTGACCATATAAACTTACAAGAGTTCAACAAGGTTTATGGGAACGATTTTATAGGGAGAGTAACCGTTTTTAGAAATTCGTTTTCCCCTCATTTTTGATAATTTTCCGCGGTTGGAGTTTAATCTCCAACCGCTTTTTTATTTACCTGGAAAATTTAGTTAATAGTCCCCCTTTTTCTTTTATATATATCCAACAAACATAAGCACAAAATTAAGTAAGGTATCCCCCTTAAATTCCATTACGTATTGTTTGGCGGCAAATAGAAATATTCACTTCTATGCGCTGTAAATTTACAATTATGAAATCAGAAAGCTGCCGCAAGAAAAAAGATTGCAGATTTGTTTATCATACGGTATCGAATACCCCACTGTCCAACCTCTAAATGATTAGGAAATAGGCGGATTAACCCCTTAGATATTCAAAATTAAGCGCTCCAAGTTTTTTTGGAATATCTTTTTTAATCCGTCGGGGGAAAAAAATTCATTTAGTATTCACATCTTTGATTATTAGGAGTGGAACAATGAAAAACGAACAGTTCTGGCGCTTATCTTATGATGCGGGGCTTGTGGACATTGATCCGAAAGAATGGGAAATAAGCTATGTTGACGCGGTAAAAGACACTTTCGAAAAATTCCCCCAGCAGTTAGCTTTTAGCTTTATGGGCATGAAAGTAAAATTGAAGGAACTGGATCAATATGCCAATCGCTTTGCGAACATGCTCATCGCTCATGGATTTAAAAAGGGTGATGTGGTGGGAATCAATCTTCCGAACATTCCCGAATACATTATCGCCTGGCTGGGAACCTTGAAGGCCGGTTGCGTAGCTTCCGGTCTTTCCCCTCTCCTATCCACCGAGGAAATGGAACATCAGCTCAAAGATTCAGATGCCCGCGGCCTGGTAACTCTGGATGCTATCTTTGCCGGCAGGCTTATCCATATATCTTCCGGACTTCATGAACTAAAACTTGTGGTCGCGGCGAACGTGGGCGAATTTATGCCGCGCATCAAGCGCATCCTGGGAAAGCTTTTGAAAAAGATTCCACAGGGCAAGGTCACAACGCTTGCGGGCAAATACGTGCTTCATTTTAAAGAGACCATTTGTCCCAAGAGATACTCAGACGCTCCTCCGGAAGTAAAAGTTGTTCCCGATGATATTGCCTATATTCAATACACCGGCGGAACAACAGGAATGCCCAAAGGCGCCATGATTTCCCATAGAAATTCCGTGGCCAATCTCCTTATGGTGCAAAAATGGCTCGGCTGGAAAAAAGGCCAGGGAGTGGCGCTTTCCGGATTTCCCTTTTTCCATCTTGCCGGAACATCTTTCGCAGCAAACGCCATTTATCTGGGATGGCCCCAAATTCTCATTCCCAACCCCAGAGACACGAATCATATCTGCAAAGAGATGCGCAAACACAAACCCACTCATCTGGTGAATGTGCCTTCCCTTTACCAGATGTTGATCGCCAACCCGCTTTTCAAACGTCTTGATCATTCCCACCTTCAAGCCTGCATTTCTTCAGCAGCGCCGTTCCCGGAAGAATCACAGGAAATTCTGGAGAGTATTGTCGGCAAAGGTAAACTGCTCGAAGTTTACGGTATGACCGAAACCTCGCCGATCACAACGATGAATCCCTCGAAAGGCGTAAGAAAACTAGGATCTATCGGGTTGCCGATAATCAACACGGATATTGTTCTGGTTGACCCCATTACGGGTAAAAAGGTGGAACAAGGCGAACCCGGAGAGATTTGTGTTAAAGGCCCCCAGGTGATGGTGGGGTATTATAAAAATCCCGAAGAAACCAGGCAGGTCATTGACGAGAATGGTTATTTGCATACCGGAGACGTAGCTATACAGGATGAGGATGGTTATCTGCGAATTGTCGACAGAACCAAAGATATGATCATCATCAGCGGATTCAAGGTGTTTTCCAAAAAAGTGGAGGATATATTGACCAAACACCCGGCCATTGAAAGAGCCGCCACGATCGGTATTCCCAACCCGAAACGTCCCGGCTCAGAGTTGGTGAAGGCGTATCTGACCCTTGTTCCCGGATACGATCTTGGGAAAAATGAAGAAGCCTTAAAAGCTGATATCATAAAAATGGCCGTAGAAAAGCTTGCCCCCTATGAAGTTCCCAAAATAATCGAGTTCCGCAGGGAGCTACCTTTAACGATGGTGGGGAAGATTGATAAAAAATCACTCCGGGCCGAAGCTCGGGCCGGACAATAGTAATGAAACCCAAGCTTCAGAAACAGAGTGCATAACCTAAAGGTCACGTCACCGCTGAAGCTTGTAGGTTGAATTATCCCGTCGCTGGCGGGGCATTAAGGTATTCTTGGAGTGCCGATTACTTCTTTCATCAGCAATTGTATCTGCTGATCTTTCTCCTGCCATAACTGATGCACCCATCTGTGAAATGTAACACGAAAGTCCTTATCAGCAGCATAATCGCCGTGCAGGAGTTGTTTCGGCACTTCCATTGCTTGAAAGCGCACAATTATTCTCTTGACCTTGCCGCAGAGAAACTTCCAGAAGGTCGGAATGCCGTCGGGGTAAACTATCGTAATATTCAAAAGAGAATGAAACTTTTCGCCCAGCACATCCAAAGACAGCGCCATTCCGCCGGCTTTCGGGCGTAAAAGATGTTTGTATGGCGACTGTTGTCTGGCGTGCTTTGTCTTGGTAACGCGCGTCCCTTCGACAAAATTCATTACGCTGGTCGGAGTATGCACAAACTTCTCGCAAGCCAGGCGTGTTGTTGCGAAATCTTTACCTTTTTGTTCGGGATGCTTTTTTAAATATTCGACACTATGGCGGCGCAGAAAAGGAAAATCCATCGCCCACCAGGCAATGCCCATCACCGGCACCCAGATAAGTTCTTGTTTCAGAAAAAATTTCATCAAAGGAATGCGCCGATTCAGCAGATGCTGCATTACGAAAATATCTACCCAGGACTGGTGGTTACTGATAACCAGATACCAGCCGTGATAATTCAATCCTTCCAGTCCCTGCACATCCCATTTAGTATTTTGGGTCAGGCGCATCCATCCGCTGTTGCACGAAATCCAGTTTTCCGCGAGCCACGGCAAAATCCTATTGAACAGGCGACGTAAAGGCGAAAACGGTAACAGAAATTTCAGAATGGAAAACACAAACACGAGCATCGGCCAAAACAGAACATTCAAACCAAAAAGCAGCGATGCAATGATTCCCCGCACCAGGGGCGGCAAAAAATTCAGCACAGTGATTCTAAAACTCCAATACTTGATTTTGATGAGGGTGCATTAACATTACTACTAGATTAGGTCAAAGAATTAATATTAATGCTTCTGCCGATTTTTTAAAATCTCGCTAACCCTCATATCTACCTCTACTTCGTCCTTGTTCGCCACGCGGTGAATTTTATGGAGCGAAAACCACAACAGTCCTTTCCCCTTGTATCAATGTCATTTTAGATGTATATTTTTTACATGATCAGATCGCCAATCATTATTAATTTTTTCAACCAGACGAAAAGGAGAGAGCAATGAATACCTCAGCAGCACGTAAGACGGCTCAGAAGATAAAGGAACCAAAAAACCTTTCCGCGCGAATAACCTGGCTAAGGGATTACTATTTCCAGGGGGCGAGTCGCGCCTGGAATAATGAATTTACCGCCTGGACTACAGGTACCTCCTGGGATGTGCAGTTCGATGAAATGACCTTTTATATTGTGCCCGAGACATATCCCTTCCTCCAACCTTTCCGCATCTCCATGCAGCAGAACGCGAAACCCGTGAAACTCCATCCGGATTTTTGGTCCTGGAGCCTGCCCGAACGCAAGGCATGGTTCGTCAAAGAAGTGATGGTGAAATGTGTTCCCCAGGAGATTCTGCCGGGTGACCTTATTGCGGGCGGCCGTTTCAATCTTCAGACATCCATGTGCTGGAACGAAAAAGAAGCAAAAGAGCGCGACGGATTCATCTACGGCAAGAAGGGCGTGCGCGCTCAGATGAAGTGGTTCCACGATCATGGCTACGGCAACTCGGGAGCCACAAGTGGTCATCTCATTCCCGGATACGAACGGGCACTGAAGATCGGGTGGAAAGGAGTCTGCAAAGACCTTGAAGAAAGATATAACGCCCTGTCCCCGAAAGACAAGAAGGGCAAAAGAGGTGCTCAATTACGGGCCATGATTACAGCCTCCACCATGCCCGGGGAACTGGCTGGGAAATACGCCAACTTGTGTGAAAAGCTCGCCGCAGCGGAGAAAAATGCAACCCGCAGGGACGAGCTTACGCAGATGGCGAAAAATTTGCGGGTACCCTGGGAGCCGGCTCAGACCTTCTGGGAGGCTGTGCAGGCTTTATGGCTCACGCATATGCTGGTCATGAGCGATGAAAACTACCCGGGACCGGGCGTTTCCTTCGGGAGGATCGATCAGTACCTGCTGCCCTACTGGCAGTACTCACTGAAAAACGGCATGGATAGAGAGTTCGGCAAGGAAATACTGAAATGCTTCTGGATTCACGCCAATACAGTCTACGACGCCATGATCGGCATCGGCAATCAAGGCATCACCTCGGGTTACGGCCAGCTTATCACACTTGCGGGCGTGGGACCCGGCGGCAGAGACATGACTAATGACCTGACTTATGCCATGCTGGAAGTCATTGATGACATGTCGCCCCTCCTGGAGCCCAAACCCAACGTGCGCCTTCATCGGGGCACTCCGGAGGAGCTGTTGGACAAGGTGGTAGACATGATTTCGATGAGTCAGGGCGCGCCATTCCTACTCAACTTCGATGAGCGCTCCATGGCCGGAATGATGTGCGAAGCCAGGAAGGCAGGCGTTACCCATCTCATCAACGAAAACAATGTCCACGACTATTCGCCGGTCGGCTGTCTGGAAAACACCATGCAAGGCAATGACCGTTCCGGCACGGTAGACAATAATCTCGACCTGCTGAAGGCCGTGGAACTAGCGCTCAATAACGGCAAAGATTTCCATGTGTTTGTTGACCCTATCACGGGTAAGAGCGAGAAAATCAAGCAGGATGGCCCCAAGACGGGTGACGCTGTGGCATTTGCCACCTGGGAGCAGTTCTGGAATTCCTATGCCGAACAAACCCGGTTCATCATTAAACGCTGTGCAGAGCTCTACGAGCAATCGGAATCCATAAGAGTCCGGTTCTGTCCTACACCATACCTTTCCTGTCTGGTCAAGGGTTGCGCGGAAAAGGGGCTGGATATAACTGAAGGCGGGGCTGAACTGAGCTTCACCACGCTGGAGGCAATAGCATTTGCCACTACCGTTGATTCCCTTTTGGCCGTCAAACACCTGGTGTTCGACAAAAAAGAGTGCACTATGGCCGAACTTATTCAGGCACTAAAAGCCAACTGGAAAGGTTATGAAAAGCTTCAGGCAAAAGCCAGATTCAAGGCCCCCAAATACGGCCGGGATGACGACGAGGCGGATGCCATGGCCAAAGCCGTCATGGACTTATGGTGCGAGGAGACCTGGAAGCGCAGGACCGTCTCCACAAACCGGCAATTCCGCCCCGGCATGTTGAGCTGGAATTACTGGGTGGGTGACGGTTTTATTCTGCCGGCAAGTCCCGACGGCAGACCAAAGGGCAGATTCCTGTCCAATGCTATATGTCCTTCCAACGGGGCTGATATCAATGGTCCTACAGCCAACGCCAACTCCGTGGGCAAAGCCTTAGGTGGCAGGGATACGGCAGGCAAAGGCGACCTTCAGGGATATTACAACTGCCTGCCTAACGGCGCTAGCCACACCATCACAATTAATCCCTCTCTCTTGAATAGCCCGGAACACCGGGATAAGTTCAAAGCCTTTCTTCAAGGCTATACGGAAAACGGAGGAAGTGCTCTGCAGATCAATATGCTGGATGCCGACATGCTGCGTGACGCCCAGAAGAGGCCGGAAGACTACCGCTCACTGCTGGTTCGGATCACGGGATACAACGCCTATTTCACAAGTATCGGACGAGAATTGCAGGACGAAGTCATTGCCAGAATTAGCCATGGGGCTCTGTAGGATCGTTCGATGAGCGCAAACGAGAAAAATATTTCAGGAACAGTACTGAGAATACAGCGCATGTCCACCGAGGATGGACCGGGCATCAGGAGTACTATCTTCTTCAAAGGTTGTCCGCTTTCCTGTGTCTGGTGTCATAATCCGGAAAGTATATCACCCCAAGTGCAGGTACACTGGGCAAAGACCATGTGCCTTGGCTGCCGGAGTTGTATAGAGGCATGCTCGAAAGGGGCTCTGGCGATGGCACAACCCGGCATTGTTATCGATCGGCTGGTGTGCAATTCCTGCGCCGCTTGTGTGCAGGCCTGCCCATCAACAGCAATGGATATCTACGGAGAAAACTGCAAGCCCGATGATCTGGCGCATGAAGTTATGAAAGATAAAGTGTACTTCCAGAAGTCAGGGGGCGGAGTGACCTTATCGGGCGGCGAACCAACGATGCAGCCGCTTTTTGCCAAAGAGCTGCTTTCCGCTTTCCAACAAAGCGGCCTCCATACAGCTCTGGATACATGCGGACAATGTTCGTGGGAAACCCTGGAGGCACTCCTGCCACATACAGATATGGTAATGTATGATCTCAAGGAGATCGATCCGGATAAACATAAAAAATTCACCGGTATTTCCAATACCAGAATACTCGAAAACCTTATCAGGCTTGGTCGCTCCATGAAGGAGCGCGGACTGCCCGGCGAGCTCTGGATACGCACACCCCTGATACCGGACTTCACAGCCACACCGCAGAACATCAAAGGCATCGGAGCCTTTATCAAAGAACACCTGGGAGAAATTATCGGCAGATGGGAGCTTTGCACCTTCAATAACCTGTGCACTCATAAATACGAGAGCTTGGGAATCGATTGGGCATTTAAAAAAACCGGCCTGATTTCCCACGAAGAAGCTGGAAGCCTGGCTTCCCTGGCACGGGATTCGGGAGTCGACGCCGGGATCGTTCACTTGAGCGGACCCATGAGAAATGCCGACTCAACTGAATCTATGGTAGACAGGCCACATAAAAGTGTCATCAACGACGATGTTAGCGAATGCAGAAGTGAGGGAGGTTACGCATGAAAAAGAAATTAACGCGTTTCGATGAAAATGACCTGAAACATTTTGAGCCTGAAGCCAAAGTGGGGTTGATCGCTACCGTAAATCCGGAAGGCCTGCCCCATATAACCCTCATCACAGCCCTGCAGGCAAAAACTCCGACCAAACTCATCTGGGGACAGTTTTCGGAAGGACAAAGCAAACAGAATGTGAAGACCAACCCTAAGACGGGCTTTCTTATCATGACTTTGGATAGAAGCCTCTGGCGAGGTAAGGCTCTCTGGACCGGCAAGACCACTCATGGCGAAGACTACGAGATGTTCAACAATAAGCCCATGTTCCGGTATAACGCCTACTTCGGCATTCACACTGTGCACTACATGGATCTTGTGGAGACTTATGGTCGGGAGTCTCTGCCCCTTGTACAGATCGGTCTGGGATCAATTCTGACAATGGCCTCAAAGTCCGCCGCCAGGCAAAAAAACAGCACCCAGCGCATCTTAAAGCCCTGGGCCGAAGGCCTGTTTAACCGTCTCGATAGCATCAAGTTCCTCTCTTATATCGGCGAGGATGGTTTCCCGGTCCTTATACCGCTCATTCAGTGTCAGGCGACAGACAGCACGAGGCTCGCCTTCTCCCCTCTGGCCTACAAAGACGAATTAAACGCTCTGCGGCAGGATTCATCAGTTGCCGTATTCGGACTCACCCTAGATATGGAGGATGTTCTGGTTCGGGGTATTTTTACCGGATTTGAGAGACACCGGGGGATCATGCTGGGGTGCGTGGATATTAAGTGGGTATATAACCCCATGCCGCCAAAACCCGGACAAATTTACCCCGTGCAAGAACTTAGAGCAGTGGTTAACTTCTAATAGGGAAAATTTAAATCGTATCGGAGCACTGCTGTGTTCAATGATAAGTATTTTAAATATTGAGCAGTTTTTTCGCGTTTGCGCCGAGAAGCATTTCAATTTCATTCTGGGTAAATTTTGCGTCATCCGGCGCTTTAGTTGCCAAATACTTTATGGCCGTAACAAAATCTTTTTCCGATAACACGCCCCAGGTAAAGGGACTATCAGTACCAAACAGAACTCTTTCCAGCCCAAAAGCATCCATTACTTCCCTTATAATACGGGCGAATTTCGGATAATCAGTTTTGGCCATATCCTGCGAAACGGAAATATCGGTATAGAGGTTTGGCCTTTGCCACCCGAAGGAACAAAGCTGCGGCCGGTATCCATAAGCCATATGGGCGGCGATGACATTAACTTCAGGAAAGCTCAGCAGCATTTTATCCAGATAAATCGAGTCGCAGTATCTGCTGGATGTAGGAACGATACTGGGGCCGGTATGAGTTATCACCGGAATCCCATAATCCGCGATTGATTCAATCAGTTTTAGCGTTGCCGATTCCTCCGGGTTGAATCCCGCGCTCGGATGCAACTTCAGCCCCTTTGCGTCCCATTCTTCAACACATTTCTGGACAAACTTTATGGCGCCTCGCCTTCTAGGATCGATATGCACAAAGGGAATAATTTTATCCTAGTACTTTTTCACGACTTTGAAAATAATTTTGTTTTGTTCTTCGATGCAAACTTCCGGTTCTCCCGTTAAAAGACCGGTGTCAAAAAGAAAAACAACTGTCTTATCAATTCCGGCTTTCTCCATTTGCTCCAGATATTTCTCTCCGGTGATATCGAAATACAGAGGAGACACTTTTGTTTGAATATCTTCTCTGGAAAATGGCAAGCCCCTGCGCAGTATGATTCGATGTATCATCCGGGCGTAATTCCTCCAAAAATTTTCGGAAAACCAGTCTTCGGCCACAAAGTGCCGGTGAATATCAATAATCATTTTTGCCTTCCCTTTCTTTTATCAAAATGGGAATTCGCTTTTACTTTCAAAAAAAATTTGATTAAAACGTACCTACAATTATCTTGGGTATAAAAAAGTGTTAGATTTATTTTTTACTAATGAGACACCAACAAATTTATTTTGGTAGTCCCACGGGGAGTTGAACCCCGGTTTCCGGCGTGAGAGGCCAGCGTCCTAACCACTAGACGATGGGACCATGGCTGGGGGACCAGGATTCGAACCTGGGTAGTAGGGTTCAGAGCCCTAAGTCCTGCCGCTAGACGATCCCCCAGCAGAAGTGATCAATGTGAGGGCAGAGTATCTATTCAATCATATTATAAAAGTCAAGACGAAATCGATGTTCCGCCAACCTGTGGCGAAGTTAATCAGCTTACTTTTTCCAGAATTATTTTTGCGCTTCAATATAGGCCACCGCGTCTTGAATTCTCTTTTCCACGCGGTTTTTGCCTAAAGTAACCATGACCTCATCAATGCCGGGGCTCACGGTTTTTCCGGTGAGTGCGACTCGCAGGGGTTGCGCGATAACTTTGAGTTTAATTTCTCGCTTTTGAGCAAAGGCCTTAAGAAAATCTTCAATTCCTTCTTTGCTGAAATTTGTAAGCGAGGGCAGTCCCGCAACAATCTCTTTTAAATAAACGGCAACTGCGGGCTGAAGAAATTTTTGCGCCGCCTCCTTTTCATATTGAACTTTTTCGGCAAAATAAAAATCGGCGCTGCCAGCCAACTCTATGAGCGTTTTTACCCGCGGTTGTAAATCGGCAATCACGCTGCATACTAATTCAGCGTCGGCCTTGCCTGCGGCCTCAGACCAAATAGGTTTCATCTCTTCGGAGAGGCGTTCCGGTTTTGCCCCCTTTATATAATGAGCGTTGAGCCAGAGCAGTTTTTCGGGATTGAAAACCGCGGGTGATTTGCCCACTGCTTCCAGAGAAAACAAATCAATTAATTTCGTAAGTGAAAATATTTCTTGATCGCCATGCGCCCAACCCAGGCGCACCAGATAGTTAACGAGCGCTTCCGGTAGGTATCCCATTTCCTTATAAGCCATCACCGAAGTCGCTCCGTGGCGCTTACTGAGACGCGCCTTGTCCGAACCGAGAATCATGGGAACATGGGCAAACTTAGGGACAGCAAAATTCAGTGCCTGGTAGAGCAAAATCTGGCGCGGTGTGTTATTGACATGGTCATCGCCACGGATGACATGGGTAATGTTCATCAACGCATCATCGACAACTACAGCAAAGTTATAGGTCGGGTAGCCATCGCTACGCTCAATGATCAAATCGTCAAGCTCTTCATTATTAAAACTAATGTTTCCTTTAATTAGATCTTCGACAATTGTCGCACCTGTTTGCATGCCGCGAAAACGTACAACGCTGCCCGCCGATTTATCCAACTTTTTATCGCGGCAAGTGCCGTCATATTTGGGCTTTTTACTTGCTGCCAGAGCCCGTTTTCTTTTTGTTTCCAATTCTTCCGGTGTACAGGTGCAATAATAAGCTTTGCCTTCATTGATTAATTTTTGCACCATCTCCCGGTGCAAACCGACCCGCTCGGCCTGAAAATACGGCCCTTCATCCCAGTTTAAGCCCAGCCAATTCATGGCATCGAGGATGGCTTTTGTTGATTTGTCGGTTGAACGCGCCTGATCGGTATCTTCGATCCGCAAGACAAATTCACCACTGTGATGACGGGTGAAAAGCCAGTTAAAAAGAGCAGTTCGCGCCCCGCCAATGTGCAGAAAACCGGTCGGCGAAGGCGCAAAGCGGGTTCTAATTTTTTTCATCGTTGTATTTTCCTTATTTCTTTTGGTTTTTATAGGATTGAGAGCCGTCTTTTGTCAAGCTGCAATTCCCGAAAAACGTCAAATTATCCTTGACAAGGAAAAGATTTTATAATTTACTTCCGCGCTTAATATGCTTGGCAATATTTGGACAAGGCCAATATGGTTTCGATGACTAATTCTTTGAAAATTAATGTAGTTACCATTCCTGAGGAAGGGTTAAACGTTGTTCTTTCTGAAGACGGTGCATGGTTTAAGGAATCCTTTCCAGACAGTGAAAAGCTTGATTTTGCTTTATGCAAAGTAGATATAAACTGTCTGCTGACAAAAACTGCCAGCACCATTTTTATTAGGGGTAAGCTTTCCGCAATTATTGATATTTGTTGCAGCCGCTGTTTGGAAGAAACAAAACTTCCCCTTGGAGCCGATTTCTCTTATACATTAATTCCAGTGGAAGCCGAAAACGAAGAAGATTTAGAGCTTAAAACAGAAGAGCTGGAAATTAGCCATTACCAAGGTGATTTTATTAATCTAACGCCTATGATCTGTGAGCAAATAATTTTGCAAATACCGATTAAGGCGCTTTGCAGCGAAGACTGTAAAGGTTTATGTTCGCACTGTGGCAGTAACTTGAATGTTTCTGCCTGCAATTGTCATTTGGATGTTGCCGATAATCCTATGGCTGTATTAAAAAATTTTAAAGTGAAAAATTAATCGTAAGAAAAGGATAATTTATGCCAAATCCGGTAAAAAGACATTCCAAAACCAGACGCAATACAAGAAGAGCTCATGATTTCCTGAAACAGCCTTCCTTGTCTTTATGCCCGCAATGCAATGAGCCGAAATTGCCTCACCGCGTCTGTCCTACATGCGAAACATACAGGGGCAAGGAATACAAAAAACCTGAAAAGAGCGCTTAATATCAGAAACGAATTCAAGAATGACTAAAGTGGCGCTTGTTTCTCCCGAACAGGGTGAGCAACATGTCGGTATGGGCAATTCGTTATTGGAGGAATTTGCGGTTGTAAGAGACGTATTCGATCGCACCAGCTTCGTTCTGGGCATTGATATGCGCCGTCTCTGTTGGGAAAGGACTCCAGAGGCTCTCGATTTAACCATCAAAGCATGAAATAGTGAAAATATTTTCTGCATAGAAAAAAATAAGGAATTATTTTAAAAAACAATGTAAAAGAAACATTATTTGGCTCAATTTTTTAGGGCAATAATACACTGGAGGAGGATTTTGCATGACTTTAGAAGAGAAAGTTATTAAACTGGTGATGGAACAACTGGATGTTACCCGGGAGGAGTGCGTTCCGGAGGCTTCTTTTATTGACGACTTAGGCGCGGACTCGCTGGATCTTGTTGAGCTCATCATGGAAATGGAAGAAGTTTTCGGTATAGAAATCGCGGATGAAGAGTTGGAAAAAATTCGCACAGTTAAAGATGTTATTGAGTTCTTAAAAAGCAAAGGTATTAATTAAGTTTAAAGAAACAAGGTATCACTTGATGAAAAGGCGTGTCGTTGTAACAGGCCTCGGGGCATTGACCCCCTTGGGTAATTCCGTTGGGGAATCATGGAAAGGTGCAATTGCAGGCAAATCCGGCATTGGCCCGATTACCAAGTTCGATAGTGCACCTTTTAAATCCAGAATTGCCGGCGAGATAAAGAATTTCGATCCGATGCAGTTTGTGGATAAGCAGGAAGTTCGCCGCTATGACGATTTTATTTTATACGCCATAGCCGCTTCCGAGATGGCGATGACTGACGCGAAACTGACGATCAGTCCGGAAATTTCCAGCCGCGCCGGCGTAATAATCGGATCTGCTATCGGCGGCGTTGCCACAATAGAGAGTGAAATAAAAGTCTTATTAAATTCCGGCCCTCGCAAGATTTCTCCCTTTGCCGTTCCGGCAATTCTGGCCAATTTAGCTTCCGGGCATGTCTCCATTCGTTTTGGAGCCAAAGGCCCTATCAATTGCGCTGTTACCGCTTGCGCTGCCGGAACATCGGCGATAGGCGATGCTTATAAAACCATCGCCTATGGAGATGCCGATGTCATGATCACCGGCGGTGTTGAAGCGGCAATTACTCCTCTTGCAGTCGGCGGCTTTAGTGCCATGCGGGCCTTATCGACGAGAAACGATGAACCGCAGAAAGCCAGCCGGCCGTTTGATCAAAGCCGCGATGGTTTTGTCATCGGAGAGGGCTGCGGAATAGTTATTTTGGAAGAATTATCATATGCCCAGAAAAGAGGTGCACATATTTATGCGGAACTTGCCGGTTACGGATGCACATCCGACGCTTTTCACATGGCTGCCCCACCGCCCGGACACGAAGGTGCTGCACGTAGCATGCAGGTCGCGCTAAAGGATGCCGGTCTGAACACGACCGATATCGATTATATCAATGCCCACGGCACATCGACACCGCTCAACGATTTATATGAAACACAAGCCATCAAAACCCTCTTTGGAGAGCATGCCAAAAAGCTCATGGTCAGCTCCACAAAATCCATGACCGGTCACATGTTGGGCGGAACAGGTGGTGTCGAAGCTATTTTTGCCATTAAAGCTTTACAGGAAGGCATCATTCCGCCGACTGTCAATCTGGATAATCCCGATCCCGAATGCGATCTTGATTATGTACCCAAGGTGGCACGGCAGAAAAAAATAAACACAGCTATGTCCAATACTTTTGGTTTTGGCGGAGTCAACGCTGTTTTAGTATTTAAAAAATATATAGCCTGAAAAATGAAGAGCGAAGGAGGATATGGTTTTCATGTCTTTTCTGGAAAAAGTTGATCGGGAAATCTACCAGGCCATCAAATCGGAAACACGTAGGCAAGCGGGAAATATCGAACTAATTGCCTCAGAAAATTTTGTCAGCGAAGCTGTATTGGAAGCGCAGGGTTGTATAATGACCAATAAGTATGCTGAGGGTTATCCGGGGAACCGTTATTACGGCGGCTGCGAATTTGTCGATATTGCGGAAAATTTAGCGATCGAACGCTGCAAACAACTTTTTGGCGCGGATCATGTCAATGTCCAGCCCCATTCCGGCACACAGGCGAATATGGCCGTATATTTTGCGGCTGTGCAGCCGGGTGACACTGTTCTGGGAATGAACTTGTCGCACGGCGGGCATTTGTCTCATGGAAGCCCGGCTAATTTTTCCGGCAAATTTTATAAAATCGTCGCTTACGGCGTCAGCAGAGATACGGAAACAATCGATTTTACCGAAGTGGAGAAAATAGCCCGTGAACATAAACCAAAAATGATTATTGTCGGCGCCAGCGCTTATCCGCGGACGCTCGACTTTCAGAGATTCCGCAAAATTGCTGATGAAGTCGGTGCGGTAATCATGGCCGATATCGCCCATATAGCGGGGCTTGTTGCCACAGGATTGCATCCTTCGCCTGTACCTATTTGCGAATACGTAACTTCCACGACGCATAAAACCTTGCGTGGACCGCGCGGCGGATTGATTATGTGCAAAGAAGCTTATGCCAAAACTTTGAACAGCAGGGTTTTCCCGGGCTCTCAGGGCGGACCACTGATGCATATTATCGCGGCCAAGGCTGTTGCTTTTAAAGAAGCGCTCGCGCCGGAATTTAAGGAATACCAACTGCAAATCGTTAAAAACGCCAAAGCGCTGGCGGACGAATTAAAGAATCAGGGTTTCCGTCTTGTTTCCGGCGGAACAGACAATCATATGATGCTCGTTGATTTGACTGCCAAGGATGTTACCGGCAAAGAAGCCCAGGAGGCTCTCGACCGGGCGGCGATTACCGTCAATAAAAACGGCATTCCCTTTGACACGAAAGGGCCGCAGGTAACCAGCGGAATCAGAATCGGCACGCCCGCCGTCACCACGAGAGGCATGAAGGAAAACGAGATGCGCCAGATTGCTTCCTATATCGCCGAGGTAATTAAAAACATAGCCACTGAAAAGAAAATTCAGGCTGTAGCGGAAAAGGTAAAAGCCCTCTGCGCCAAATTTCCTCTTTATCAACAGAGAATTTAAGACCTGCAAGCCGGCATCTGTCGGAAATTTTCAGCTTCGTGAAAGCGTGGTAACTATGGCCGAAAAGAAAGTTTCTTCAGTAAATGTGCCGGAGAAAATTAATAAAAGGCCCGATTGGGATGTTTATTTTCTGGATATTGTAGAAATCGTATCCAGGCGCAGTACTTGTTTGCGCCGGGCCGTGGGAGCGGGATTGGTGCGTGATCGCCGGATTCTGGCTACAGGGTATAACGGCGCGCCTTCCAAACTCAAACATTGCCTGGACATCGGCTGTCTGCGCGAAAAGCTCAATGTGCCTTCCGGTGAACGCCATGAGTTATGCCGCGGCTTGCACGCGGAACAAAATGCCGTCATTCAGGCGGCATTGCATGGAGTAAGCGCCAAAGGATCGACACTATATTGCACCAATCATCCCTGTGTTATTTGTGCCAAAATGATAATCAACGCGGGTGTTGTACGTATCGTTATCCGCGAAGGCTACAGCGATAAATTGGCGGAAGAGATGCTTAGAGAAGCTGGTATTGACGTAAAACAACTCTAACCTTTAGAAAGAGTGCGGTAACCAAGTTCATGAAGTGTCCTTTTTGCGACCATGCGGAAAACAAGGTTATTGACTCGCGGATAAGTAAGGATGGCAAAGCCATTCGCCGCCGCCGGGAATGCCTGGGCTGTATCAAGCGTTTTACTACCTATGAATTTGTCGAAGATATTCTGCCCATGGTCGTGAAAAAAGACGGTCGTCGAGAGACATTCGACCGTACGAAGATCCGCAATGGAGTAATGAAAGCTTGTGAAAAGCGTCCGATCAGCATGGAGTCTATGGAAAAAATCGTGGAAAATGTGGAGCAGGCCTGCCAGGAATTTCAGGGCGAGGAAATTCCTTCAGCCGTTATCGGAGAAAAAGTTATGAACGAACTCAAAGCTCTTGATGGAGTTGCTTATGTGCGCTTTGCCTCAGTCTACCGGCAATTCCGCGATGTCGGAGAGTTCATGACCGAATTAAAAGATTTATTGAGCAAGGGCAAAAAATAAATTTATGTTTACCGGAATTGTGGAAGGATTGGGCAAAGTGAAGCGTCTGACAATGAAAGGCGTTGATGCGGTTTTGGAAATTGAAGCCGCGATCGCTTTAAATGATATTGCCCTTGGCGACAGTATCGCCGTAAACGGCGCTTGCCTGACCATCACGATCAGAAATCAGAATATTTTTAACGCTGACGTTTCCGCAGAAACACTGGACAAAACAAATCTCAAACGATTGCACCCGGGAGATAAAGTCAATCTGGAAAAATCACTGCGGGTAGGAGGCTATCTCGGCGGTCATTTTGTTTTAGGGCATATCGATGCCGCAGCTAGGATCCTTTCCCAAACGCAGAAATCCGGCTCACTCATTTTGGCCGTTGAAATTGACGATAAACTTTCGCTCTATATTGTGGAAAAAGGTTCCGTGGCCGTAGACGGCGTAAGTCTTACCGTAAACAAACTTGAAAAAGGCCGATTTTATGTTAATATAATCCCGCATACAGCGGATAAAACGACAATAGTGATGAAAAAAGAGGGCGATTGGGTCAACATTGAAACGGATATTCTGGGCAAATATGTGGAAAAGTTATTGCAAACTCCGCGGGGAATAGATAATGATTTCTTAGCGCGGCATGGTTTTTTAGATAAGCAAGGATAAACAATGGCGATAAGCACTATTCGGGAAGCAATCGATGATATTCGCGGCGGGAAAATGATTATTCTCGTGGACGACGAAGATCGGGAAAACGAAGGCGATCTTTGCATGGCCGCCCAGTTTGCATTGCCGGAAATGATTAATTTCATGGCGCGCTATGGCCGCGGCCTGATATGTTTGACTCTTAACGAAGAACTTGCCGACAAACTCAATCTAAAACAAATGGTTCGGGATAACAAGGCGCGTTTTGGAACGGCGTTCACCATTTCCATCGAAGCGCGAAACGGCGTTACCACCGGAATTTCCGCCGCGGACAGAGCAACAACGATTCAAGCGGCCGTCAATCCGGAGGCCAAACCGGAAGATTTAGTCAGCCCCGGCCATGTGTTTCCTATTCGTGCCCGCAAGGGCGGTGTTCTGGTGCGCACTGGACAGACCGAAGGATCGGTGGATTTATGCCGTCTGGCCGGTTTGACGCCGGCGGGTGTAATTTGTGAAATCATGCGGGATGACGGCACAATGGCGAGGATGCCGGATTTAGAAGTTTTTGCTCGTGAACACAATTTGAAGATAGTCACCATTGCCGATCTTATCGACTACCGGATGCAGAATGAATCGCTCATCAGAAGGGTGGCGCAGGCAACAATTCCTACTTGCTTCGGCGGCGATTTCAAAATTATCGTTTATGAGAATGACGTTGACGAGATGCAGCACATAGCTCTGGTTAAGGGTGAAATCAGCAAAGAGGATGAAGTTCTTGTGCGTGTGCATTCGGAATGTTTAACCGGTGATGTTTTTGCTTCGAAGAGATGCGACTGCGGCGATCAGCTCCACTGCGCGATGAAGATGGTGGAAGAGGAGGGCAAGGGCGTCATCGTGTATATGCGGCAGGAAGGACGGGGTATTGGCCTCGTGAACAAAATCAAGGCTTACGCTTTGCAGGAAGAAGGACATGATACCGTCGAAGCCAATATCGCTCTGGGTTTTAAAGCGGATCTAAGGGATTACGGTATCGGGGCGCAGATTCTTGTCGACGTGGGAGTACGCAAAATGCGATTGCTGACCAATAACCCCAAAAAAATAGTCGGGCTGGAAGGTTACGGAATCGAGATTACCAAAAGAATCCCCCTGGAGATTCACCCGACGGAAGACAACATAAGATATATGCAGACCAAACAGAAAAAGATGGGACATCTTTTAAAAATATAGGTGGCATAAGTCAAGCATGCGTAGGAACATTGAACCCATCCCGCTTTGCTTAAACTCGCGGGATTAATTCAACTTACAAGTTTCAGTTCACTTTGTTTCTGAAACTTGAGTTTCATTAAAAGGATGGTAAGAAATCATGCCGAAAATAATTGAAGGAAAAATTGTCGCCAAGGGAATGAAGTTTGGCATTGTGGCCAGCCGTTTCAACGATTTTATTTGCAGCAGGCTGATCGACGGAGCTGTCGATGCACTGATGAGAGCCGGCGCAGAGGAAAAGGATATTACTATTTATAAAGTGCCCGGTTCCTTTGAACTGCCGCTCACGGCGAAAAAATTGGCTAAAAGCGCCCGCTTTGACGCGGTCATCTGTCTGGGAGCCATAATTCGCGGCGCGACCCCGCACTTTGAGTATATCAGCGCAGAAGTGTCCAAAGGCATCGCCAGCGTCGGCCTGGAAACAGAAGTTCCGGTGGTATTTGGCGTATTGACGACGGATACGATTGAGCAGGCGATTGAACGCGCGGGAACGAAGTCCGGAAATAAAGGCGCCGATGCGGCGATGACGGCAATAGAAATAGTTGATTTATTTAAAAAGATTTAAAAGCCAAATTTTTTTCTACAGGGCAATCAAACGGCCAGGGGCAATTTAAATCGTAGTTTTTATGAGGTTCGGGATTTTAAATGCGCGGACGTAGAAAGGCACGGGAAATTGCCTTACAGGTTCTTTACAGTCTAAACTTTGTAAATATTGATGTGCAAAAGGCACTCGATCTTTTCTGGGGCAATTTCGTTGCCCCACAAGCGGCTAAAGAATTTGCCGCGTCTTTAGTACAAGGTACATGGGAACACAGGGAGGAACTCGATCGGCTTATCGCCGGTTGTTCGGATAATTGGTCATTGGGACGGATGTCCAAGGTGGATATCAGCATTTTGCGCATGGCCGTGTTTGAATTTCTCTACTGTGATGATATTCCGCCGAAAGTTACCTTGAATGAAGCAATTGATTTGGGCAAGATTTTTGGTTCGGAGAATTCCGGATCTTTTATAAACGGCATTTTAGATGCGCTCAATTTAAAATTAAGCAGGGAACATGCAGATACACCTGTCAACAGAACCACCAGACCTGCCAAAACATAAATGTCTGGCCTTGGGTATTTTTTCTGATGAAAAACCACCGCGCGGAATTTGCGGATTTATCGATTGGCGTCTCAACGGCCTAATATCGCACCAAATCAAGCAAGGAAAAATAGGCGGAAAATTCGCGGAAAAGGTTATTTTCCCCTTCCCGCGGCGCATTGGGTCGGAAATATTAATGCTCTTCGGTTTGGGGAATCGCGCTACAGCTAATTATGATAAAATTCAAACCGCCGCTTACCAAATAATTAGCGCCATCGACAACATGCTGCTGAATAGCTTTGCCTTTGACCTGCTGGGAGAAAACCGCATCAGCATGGATACTGCAGATATCGCCCAAGCCATGGTCACAGGTTTTTTTGACTATTTGTCTAAAGATGAAAAAAAGTTCTCCAAAATAATTCCCTGCGTGATTACTTCCGCCGGCCATTTGAAAGAAGTATCGATAGGCATCAAGAATTTCCAGGCTAAAGTCAGGGACGATGGTAGCGTTAAAATCGTCACTAAATAAATACCTGCTCCCTTTACCCGGCTGGCGGAGGTGGCTGAAACGTCTTCAGGCTGAGAGTATTCCGTGGCCCGGCTGTTTTCTTTATAACGCTGTCAGCACAACCAGTATATTCCAAAAACACTACGAGCTTGCCGCTGAAGATATTACCAAATATTGTTCCAATGGTAAATTACTCGACATTGGCACCGGCCCTGGCTGGCTTTTGCTAAAATTGCAAAAGCTTGCTCCGGCACTTAACCTTACCGGCATGGACATATCGGCTGATATGGTGAAAAAAGCCCGCGAAAATATCGCTCGCGCCAAAGTTTCTGCTAGTATTTTGTTGGAACAAGGCTCAGCGGATTTATTGCCTTACGCTGACAATTCCTTTGACATGGTGGTGAGCACTCAATCACTGCACCATTGGAAAAACCCTGTACGCGGCTTCAATGAAATATTTCGTATTCTAAAAGACGGCGGACGCGCCCGAATTTACGACATTGTCACTGATGTTCCGTCCGCTGTTTTCCAAAACTCGGCCAGAGAATACGGTTGGTTGAAATTGTTGATGTTGTGGATACACGCCTGCGAAGAACCATTTTACAGCCGACAAGCCACTCTTGAGCTGGCAGGCTTGTCGCTTTTTCAAAAAGGAACATTAGAGTTTATTGGCGTCCTGTGTTGTCTAGATATGGAAAAGAAATTACAAAAGAATTTCCACTGAGGCTAATACTATTCAGCGTCCAAGCTCATCTGAAGCTATGAAACGCAAAAATCTCATCTGGTCATGACAAACTTTTGTTCATCTTGAGGAACATACCACTTGATAAAATTATAGTCGAGGCCGATAGGCGCAGGTGTAATGCCGCGAAAGCGGTTGCTGATGATTATCAATTCCTCCGGAACATAAAGAAAGGTATAGGGCTGCTCTTCGGCTAATATCTCCTGAAAACGATCGTAGTATTTTTTCCTTTCTTTCTGATTAAATGTGCCGCGTCCTTTTTCCAGCAGTTCATCTACTTCGAGATTCTTGTAAGACATAAAATTCAATTCTTCAGGAGCTGTTTTGCTGGAGTGCCAGACATCATAAGCGTCAGGATCCAGGGTAATCGTCCAACCCAAAATAACTGCATCAAAGCGCCGTTTGTTGATAAAATCGTTCACAAATGCCGCCCATTCCAATATTCTGATTTTTACATTGACGCCTACTTCTTTTAACTGTCGCTGAATTATTTCCGCGCATTTTTGGCGCGTCTCATTTCCTTGATTGGTAATTATCTCAAAAACAAAGGGCTTTCCCCCTTTTTCTAAAATACCGTCGCTATTGGCATCAATCCAGCCAGCTTCGCGTAAAAGTTCTCGGGCTCTCTGAGGATTGTATGGATAGGTTTTAACATTGCCGTTATAAGCCCACGTTCCTGGTTTGTAAGGGCCTGTCGCCGGTTTACCCAGCCCCAAGAGAACTCCGCTGATAATTTCTTCTTTATTAATGGCGTAAGAAATTGCCTGCCTTACTCTTTTATCGGTGAAAAGCGGATTTTTTAAATTGTAGCCCAGGTAGGTGTATTTAAAACCGAGGTAGCGATACTTGCTAAAATTTTTCTGAAATAAATTATTTTCCGTCTGCCGCGTATATTGCAGCGGTGTCAAATCCATATAACTGATGCCCTGAGCGCGCAATTCCAGAAACATGGTAGCGGTATCCGGAATGATGCGCGTGATATAGCCGTCAATGTAAGGACACCCTTCAAAATAATCGGGATTGGAAACAAGAACAATTTTTTGGCCGGCAACCCATTCTTTAAACATATAAGGGCCGGTGCCGATAGGCTGGCGCTTCAGGGGGCTTTTCGTTATATCCTTTCCTGCCAGCAGATGCCGGGGCAGGATAGAACTCCCCCAGCTAATCAGCGCCGGGGCAAACGGCTTATCATAGGTTACGCGGAAAGTGTAATCGTCGATGATTTCAGCTTTCTTAACTTTCAGAAAATCTCCCGAATAAGCTGTTGGTGTTTTTGGATCAATAGTTACCTGATAAGTGTAAAGAACATCGGCAGCTGTAAACGGCAGACCGTCATGCCACTTAACTCCCTTGCGCAAATGAAAGGTGATGATGAGGCCATCGGCGGAAATTTTCCAGGATTCGGCAAGATCGCCGGTGATATTCATATCTTTGTCATACTTCACCAGACCGTTATAAACCAAACCGGCAACATCGTGCGACGGCTTATCGGAGGCCAGCAGCGGAATTAAATTACTGGCATCCCCGATATCACCCCTGACCATTATATCGCCATAGGCGGGTGGCTTGGCTGACATTTGCTGCGGCTTATCTTCTGGATTCTCCTTGCCGCAAGCCGAAAGCAATATTAGAGTCAGAAATGAAATAATTAAAAAACGAATCATGTGCATGAATACAAATTACCGCAGCAGCTTAGCCATTGCAATAAAATTTTACAAGTTATAGGATTATTTATACCCATAGCTTAAAAATTAGCGGACTTTTATGTTTAAAAAGAAGAAAAGCACATCACCGGGAACCAACCAGCGTTCCGAATCGTTAAAAATGAAGGCAGCAAGCGGCTGGGATATTCTGGCTGATTCCTTTAAAAATTATAGGAGCAATGGCGATGCTAATCAGGCGGCGGCAGTTGCTCTCTATACGCTACTTTCGGCTATTCCACTTTTTATCCTGACTATTATTGTTGCGGGATATATTTTTAGCTCTTACCCGCACATTCAAGAAGACATAATCGACGCCATTAGAGGTTTTCAACCTTACTTTTCCGAAAAGCTCATGGAGCAACTGGGTCAAATCGAAAGCAAAAGTAAGCTACTGGGCTGGGCAGGAGTGCTGGGACTGGTGTGGCTTTCCGCCGCGATTTTCAATTCCGTAGAGATGGCATTAAACATTATTTTCCGTTCTCAGAAAAAGCGCAATTATTTTGTCTCCAAACTGCTGGCGATCTCCATGATTCCTATGGGATGGATTGTAGGCGCAAGCAGTGTCACTATCAGTTATGCAGCCGCTTTGCTGGTGAAGCAGCCGGTGGAAATAGCCGGTGGGGTTGATATTTCTCTTACCGCCATGTCGGGAGCTTTCTTACGTTATGTTGTCCCCTATGCAATATCGGTAATTTTCTTTTACTTCGTTTACCGGATAATTCCCACGGTTAAAATCCGTTCTTCAGTTCTCTTAGCCGGCAGCGCTCTTTTTGCTCTGCTTATGGAAATCGCCAAGCAGTACTTCACCTGGTACATATCCAACTATACCAGTTATGGGGTGATCTTCGGTTCTTTGGAAACGATTGTTATTTTAGTCATCTGGGTATTTTATGTGGCCTTGATTTTTCTATTTTGCGCGGAGCTTATGTCGTCATATCAGCGCCGTGACATTATTTTGCTGGAAAGAGTGATGCTTAAACCACACAAAACATTCATGAAAGTTGACGAACGGCTTTTTAAAAAATTCGGTCACACCTATGAGAAAGGCAGCATTATCTTTAACGAAGGCGATAGCGGGAACGAAATGTTTTATATCCTTTCCGGACGAGTTTGTTTGGAGAGAGTTTCCTGTCAGGTAAAAAAAGTAGTGGCCGAAATGGAGGCCGGACAATATTTTGGTGAAATGGCCGCCCTCATTGATATTCGCCGAAGCGCCACCGCGCGTGCTCTTGAGGATAGCCATCTGGCAGTGATTGATGGCGATACTTTCCGTAATTTGGTCAGAGAAAGCCGGGAAGTCGGTATTTTCATGCTCAAGGAATTTTCCCGTCGCTTAAAAAAATCAAACATGGCTCTTGATGAATTAACCAATTTATGGACACGCATGGTTATTGTAATTCATTTTATGGATCATGCGCAGGTTGTTATTGAAGAGCACTTACCAAAACTTGCACTGCTCACCCATAAAGAGCCAGCAGAAATCAGGGAAATAATAAATGAACTTGCTCACCAGGATATATTTATCATCAAGAACGGATTGATGGCGGAAGTAGCCAGAGCAAAGATGTGGTCACTGCTTGATTCCGGTGCTCTCAGTAAATGTTTTATCGAAGACGCGGACAAAATCTGACGCCTACCTTTAAAACACAATACGGTATGGCATATCGATCTAAAGTTCGATATAGTTCCATCAATTCTTAATAACGAGGCGTGGGTTGTCTACATTACAAGCGGCTATACTCGGATTGGTTCAAGGATTGGGAGAGTTTCTGCCCATATCAAGCTCGGCGCATCTGGTGCTGATTCCCTGGTTTTTTAAGTGGAATGATCCGGGACTCACTTTCGATATTGCGCTCCATATCGGTACTCTTATTGCGGTGGCAATTTACTTCTGGAAAGACTGGCTGAAGTTAGTCACGAAGGGGTTGACAGATGTTCGCGGCACGGAAGGCCGATTGTTCTGGCATCTGGTTGCCGCCTCTATTCCAGTGGCAATCGTGGGGTTTCTGCTGGAGAAAAAAGCTGAGACCATATTTAGAGAGCCTATTTTAATCGCGGTTATGCTGATCCTATTGGGCGTTCTTTTGTACTGGGCTGATCGGAGAAGCGCCAAGAATATTGACATGAATTGTATAACTTTTAGAACCAGTCTTTTCATTGGCTTATCGCAAGCGCTGGCGATTATTCCAGGGGTTTCACGTTCGGGGATCACCATGACCATGGGATTGTTGATGGGACTGACCAGAGAAGGGGCAGCCAGGTTTTCGTTCTTATTATCTGCTCCCATTATATTTGGCGCCGCTCTGGTTAAGCTGCCCCATCTTATATCAAATCCGTCCGAGATAACTATAAATTTTATTATCGGTATCCTAGTCTCTTTCGTTACCGGCATCCTCAGTATTGGCTTTTTACTTCGATATGTTCAGACTAAGAATTTTCTTCCTTTTGCCTGGTACAGATTTATATTGGGCTCCCTGGTCATCGTGATTGTTTTGATACGTTAAATAAAGGTGCAGGCATAAAAGGAGACATGATGAAAATAACCGTTAAGGAACTCGAGAAACTAACCTCACAGGCTCTGAAGAACAGCGGGTATGATCCCGGGGAAATCCGGATTATGACGAATGTGCTCCTGTATGCACAGCTCAGGGGTAATAACCAGGGTGTTGTCAAGCTCATCGGCCTTGGCATGCCCAAAAACCCCAACGCCGGAGAAATAAAAATCGTCAAGGAAACCCCTATCTCTGCCCGTATCGACGGAAGCCAAAATCAGGCCATGGTCGTTATGGGAAAGGCTCTCACCGTGGCGATCGAAAAGGCAAAGAAGAGCGGGTTCGGGATTGTCGGAACCTTCAATACCTCGACCTCGTCCGGTGCAATCGGGTATTACGCAACCCGGATCGCTCAGGAAAGGCTTATCGGATTCGTCTTTGGCCGTTCCCCGGAAAGGGTGGCCATGTACGGATCTTACGAGCCGGTCTTCGGCACGAACCCCATCGCCATTGCCGTTCCTGCCGAACCCTCACCTGTCGTCCTCGATATGTCCACGGCGGCCATCTCGTTTTTCGGCCTCGTCGAAGCAAGGACCGCCGGACAACAGATCCCTGACGATCTGGCCTACGATGCGCTGGGAAACCCCACGGCGGATCCGGCTTCCGCCATTCAGGGTGCCATTCGTTCCTTTGACCGAAGCTACAAAGGATCCGGTCTCGGCATGATGGCCGAGATCTTAGCCGGTCCATTGGTGGGTGCGGCCTTTGCGGGAATCGGCGAAAGCAAAAAGAACTGGGGGCATCTGGTATTTGCCATCGACCCCGATCTCCTTGGTGATCGCAGTGAATTCATCGAAAATGTAGGCAGGATGATAGAAAAGATCAAGGCAACAAAAAAGTCCCCGGGCGTAGAGGAAATCTTCGTACCCGGTGAGCGGGGAGCGCAATTGTTCCGACAATGCGAGGAGAGCGGTGAGATAGACATCGAGGAAAATCTCCTTAAAGGATTGCAAATTGCAGCTAAAGGGAAATAATAGCGGGCGGTTCAAATTATCCCGATAGCGTAGCGTATCGGGATTGATGAGCTACTAAGGTTATTTTTACCGACAACTTCCTGTAGTCAATAGATCTGCCTTTTTCGCATGGATACTAGACTTCAATCCGTAATAAACACAATTTACGCCAGACGACAAACACCGGCATCACACCTTACATTTAATTATCAATATTTCCGAATGAAAATTATTGACAAATACTAAGTAATTAGATTAATTTATTACAATTCTTTACAAAGTTGCTAAATAGCTTTTCTTAAAGCATTCGCAGGTCGGTCAGAAACCTTCTTTATCAGGTGGCGGAAGGAACGTTTCACGAAGTGAAGGGTAAGGTCAAGGAGATCACGGGGGAACTAAGTAATAATCTAAAGTTAAAAGCTGAAGGTACTGATGAAAAAGATAGCCGGTTTATACTTCAATACAGGAAAGATTCCATGAAACACCTGAGACTTGCCGTTATTTTCTGGCTTTGTCTTGTCCTGCTGCCTGCTGCCTGCTGGGCGGCTGATGACGGGTATGGTTACCCGATTCCGGGCTCCTATGAGGCTACGATCCTAGGGACCCCCGATAACCTCAAACTCGCGCCCCCCGACAAGATATCGATCAGGCAACTCGTCCTCGACGTCATCCCGGACATTAAGAAGCCGGATATCTTTTTTTACAATAAGGGGCTGCGCTGCACCTTGGCCTATCAGGATAAAAAAGCGCCGCTGGTTTTCCTGATCGCCGGCACTGGCGCAGGCGATCAGTCTCAGGATATCGTGGCGATGATGACGGCGCTCTACAAAGCGGGCTACCATGTCATTACCCTGCCATCCCCTACCTACCCGAACTTTATCATCTCCGCTTCCGATAGCCATGTTCCCGGCGATCTGACCGAAGACGCGGCAGACCTCTACCGAGTGATGGAGAACGCCTGGAACAAGGTGAAGGAAGATATCGAGGTGTCCGACTTCTACCTCGGCGGCTACAGCTTGGGCGGAACCCAGGCTGTTTTTGTGGCCAAGCTGGATGAGGAGCGGAAGATTTTCAACTTTCGCAAGGTCCTCATGGTTAACCCGGCTGTGAACCTCTATAACTCAGTAACGAGGATCGAGGGGCTGTTGGACAAGATCCCCGGTGGCCCGAGGAAAATTGGCGCCTATTTCAATGACATGCTGGCCAAGTTCACCGAGTTCTACCGCCGGGGCGATTTCATCGACTTCAATGATAAGCTCCTCTATGCGGTTTACAAGTCCAAGCTTTTCTCCCATGTTGAAGACGGGGGACTGGTCGGGCTCTCTTTCCGGATCTCTTCAGCCGGGATGATCTTTTCCTCCGACGTCATGACCAACGGCGGCTACGTCGTCCCTAAGAACCGGATCCTGAGCGCAACCGATCCGCTTGGTGATTATTTTCTGGTCTGCGTCCACCTGAGTTTTATCAACTACTTCGACGAGTACTTGTATCCGTACTTTCTAAAGAAGCGGCCGGGGCTCACCAGGGAGGAGTTCATTGATTCGCTTGGCCTCAAGAGCATCGAGGGGTACCTGAAGTCGTCCTCCAAGTTCGGCGTGATGACCAACGATAACGACTTCATCCTGTCGCCGGCTGAAATTGATTATCTTCGCCAGTTGTTCGGTGAGCAGACCAAGGTCTATCCCCGGGGGGGTCATCTCGGCAACCTCGAGTACCGGGACAACATGGCCTACATTATCGGGTTCTTCAAATGATAAGGAGTTGCATCACTATGTCTTCTGCCATATGTCGGGTTTGCTCGGTTGTCGTTGCCCTGTATCTGGTGCTGTCTCTCTCCGGATGCGCCACGACGACCACCGCCAAATTTACTTCTGAGGTGCCGGCAATGCACTCGGTAAGCGAATTCAGTGACGATGAGCGGGTCGTCGACATTGCAGACCCCTGGGAGAGGTTCAACCTAAACATGTATAACTTCAACTATCACTTTGACAGATACTTCTTCCTCCCCGTAGTGAGTGGCTATGAATTTATCACTCCCACCCTTATCCAGAAAGGGGTTACCAACTTTTTCAGCAACATCGGGGAGGTCCGTACATTCTACAACAGCCTCTTCCAGTTGAAAGGGAAAAAAGCCCTGATAACGTTCGGTCGCTTCGTGACCAACAGTACCATCGGCATTGGTGGACTGTTTGACCCGGCCACCAGTTTTGGCCTGGAAGCGCAAAGTGAGGACTTTGGCCAGACCTTGGGCTACTGGGGTGTCGATTCCGGCCCATACCTGGTCGTACCGGTGCTTGGACCCAATACCCTGCGCAGTACCGGCGGATTCGCGGTTGATGCTGGCATCCGCTATGCGATTGTCGGTACTATCGATCCCTTCGAGAATGTTGAAAACGGAAACGTCATCCTGATAGGGATATCAACTATGGAGGCCATTGACATGCGGCACAAGCAGAAATTCCGCTACTATGAGAGCGGCTATCCCTTCGAATACTACATGGTCCGCTTCCTTTACAATAAGAAGAGCGAACTTTTGCTCATGAAGTGACACAGATCCCCGATGAGTATCCGGCGGCTGGATTTGATTGCGGATAAAAAGACCGCACGAAAGAGATAAGATATGGTGTTCTAGATATTGAAAAGAACCGTAAAAACGCCCATCCTTGAGATTGCACCAGCAATGGATCATTTACCGGAGAACATGGGGTCTCTTGGACGGTATATTTCAGACAAGAGCGCGGGGCAGAGTTTCATATCATTCTCATAGATGGACAAAATCGATACAGGGAGCTCACTAATTTGGTAACTTTTTTGGGTTTAATTCCATAAATACTCATATCAAAAATGATGGTAAAACAATCGTTCCCAGCCGATGCGTTTCTGCGCAGTTAAAGCGAGCTGTTGCTCTCTTTCCATCAGTAATCCTCAGTTCTGACAACTGCCCACCATTCAACAGTTGTAGGTGGAGTCAGTAAGCACTTCTTCCTGAAGTCAACAAAACCTCAAACTGAGCAAGGATGCACGACTTCAATTGGTAATAAACACAATTCATGTCTGACAAACATCGGCACTGAACCCTACATTTTGTGTTCAAAATTACCTTGACATTCGAGATGCTTTTTATTATCCTCGCATGCAAGTTAATTGTATACGAGGATGATTTTAAAACTATGCAGGAAATAGATTGTATTTTCTTTCAGTTTGCCAAGGCCTATCAACTTAGCAGCCGCTTTCTCACTCAGAAAGTTTCCGAACTCAATCTTACCTCCGTCCAGGCCATGGTTCTGGGGTTTCTCCATGAAGGGGATCAGATTACTTCCAGCGAACTGGGCAAAAGAACAGAGCTCGATAGCGCAACGCTCACGGGAATTCTGGACCGCCTGGAAGCCGCCGGATTTATCGAGCGGAAGAGCAATCCCGACGACCGGCGCTCCATCTGCATTCATCTGACGAAAAAAGGCAAAGCAATGGCCCAGGAAACAAACCGGGTGATCGCTGAAGCCAATAAAGAGTTTCTGCAGGTTTTAACCGAAGCACAAAAACGTGATCTTCACGGCATTATTACAAAGCTGCGTCTTTCCACCCCGCATGTATAAAGACGCAAATACTGTATCCGGCCAGGCTGCCGGAGAAAAGGAGCAACGATGGGAACGATTCATAAAACCGGCTGTGTCCTCTGTGCGCAAAACTGCGGTTTGGAAATCGAAGTGGAAAATAACCGCATCGTAAAGGTGAAACCAGACAAATCCAATACCAAAAGCGAGGGCTACTTTTGCCGGAAAGGGATGAACGTCGCCTATCACCAGCACAACGCCGACCGTCTGAAATATCCTATGAAAAAAGTCGGGGATAAATTTGAACGCATTTCCTGGGATCAGGCCATTGATGAAATCGCCGCCAAACTTAAGAGTATTGTCGGCCAGTACGGGGCGCGCTCGTTTGCTTATATGGGCGCCGGTGGACAGGCCTGCCATTTCGAGGCGCCGTTCGGCATACGACTCATGCGGGGGTTAGGTTCGCAGTATCAGTACGGGCCCCTGGCACAGGAATTCGCCGGTGCCTTCTGGGTGTGCGGGCGCACGCACGGGCGCCAGTACCTGCACGATCAACCGGACGTGAATAATACGGATGTCCTGCTCATACTTGGATGGAACGGGATGCAGAGCCATCAGATCCCCCAGGCGCCGCGGCAACTCCAGCGCATCGCGAAAGATCCGGACAAACTGCTGATCGTGGTCGATCCCCGGCTTTCTGAAACCGCGAAAATTGCCAACATCCACCTCCCGATCCGTCCCGGCACGGACGCCCTTCTCCTTAAGGCGATGATTTCAATCATTCTCACAGAAGGCTGGGAAAACAAGGCTTACCTGGAAAATTCCACATCGGGTTTCGAAAGGATTAAATCCTATTTCCTCAATTTCGATACCCGCGCTGCCATCAAAACCTGCGAGCTCGATTTTGATCAGGTCCGTGAGGTCAGCCGTCTTTACGCCACGCGCAAATCTTCCCTACGTTACGACCTGGGCATTTTCATGGGACGGCACAGCGGTTTGAATTCTTACCTGATTGTCATTCTGCAGGCAATCTGCGGCAGGCTCTGTGTTTCCGGCGGCAATGTCATTAACGGCCACATGATGCCTATCGGATCTCATACCGATGAAAGAAATCCCAAGATCTGGCGTACCGTAACCACGAATTCTTTTCCGGTTTGCGGCTGTTTTCCGCCGAATGTCATGCCGGAAGAAATTATGTCGAATCATCCGGAAAGACTCCGGGCGGTTCTAGTAGTCGGTTGCAACCCTCTGCGTTCTTACGCTGATACTACAGCCTATGAACAATCCTTCAGCCGCCTGGATATCCTGGTCACGGCGGAAATCGCCATGACGGAAACGGCCGCTCTTTCGCATTACGTGCTGCCTTCTCGCTCCGGCTATGAATCATGGGACGGAACTTTCTTTCCCATGACCTATCCAGGCATTTTCTTCCAGATGCGCCGTCCGATCGTTGAACCCGAAGGCGAGCCCCTGGAAGCGGGAGAAATCCATCTGCGGCTGGCCGATAAACTGGGCCTGATACCATCGATTCCGGAAAGTCTTTATCAGGCAGCCTACGAGAGCCGTCCCGCCTTTGCCAAAGCCCTGATGGAATATGCTGTGACCGAACCGAAAGCCCTGAAGGCCATGCCGTTTATCCTGGGCAAGACGCTGGGCAAAGCGATAGGTTCCGTCCATTTGGCAGCCCTCTGGGGTATGCTGCAGGTGGCGCCCAAATCCTTCCATGAAAATGCCGCCAGAGCCGGGTATAAGCAGGGAGCGACACTGGGCGAGGAAATCTTTCAGCAAATCATGGATCATCCCGAAGGCATCTGGATGGGAAAAGTAGATCCGGAAAACAATATGACCGAACTCAAGACGGACGACAGCAAAATTAATCTTTATATTCCTGAACTGCTCGATGAACTGCAAAGTATTGAAGCGCAAAGAGAAGAGGCGGCGCTGGTCATGCCTTCCCATTTTCCGCTCATTCTGATGGCCGGACGGCATATCTCCATCAACGCCAACACACTGATGCGCGATCCCGCCTGGAACGAAGGCAAACGCGCCTGTACACTGGCCATGCATCCGTACGACGCGACGGCCCTGAATTTGAAGGACGGTCAGCAGGTGAAAGTGACGACGGAAGTGGGCAGTGAAGAAATCGAACTGGAAATAACGGATACGGCACACAAGGGACATGTGGTGATTCCGCATGGTTTCGGTCTGGTTTACAACGGCAAAAAATATGGGTTGAATGTGAACCGCCTAACGAAGAATACCCACCGGGACCAGTTTGGAACACCTATGCATCGCTATGTGCCGTGCCGGGTGGAGGCAATCTGATTAATATCTGACCAAATCTAAATCCCTCGCTCCTCAAGGAAAGGGGGTTGAGGTGAAGCATTATAAAACAGGAGTAAAGCATGAACATCGGCCAGTACACTTTTGATGAATTCATCAAGAAGATAAAAGTTTTCCATGGCAGCATCGCACCGGGAATAGTAGCGGGTGGCATCATGGTGGATATAGCTAGGGCCAACCTCCCTCAAGGCGAGTTTTTCGATGTCATCTGTGAAAGCCAGCATTGTTTACCCGATGCCGTGCAGCTTCTTACCCAGTGCACCATCGGCAATCGCTGGCTCAAGATTGTCGAAACAAGCCGTTACGCCCTCACTTTTTACAACAAGTACACGGGTGAAGGCATCCGGGTATATCTCGATGCAAAGAAGCTTCAGGAATGGCCTGCTATCAAGGCCTGGTTCCTGAAGGAGAAACCGAAGAAAGACCAGGACGAGCAACAGATACTCGATGAGTTCCGCGGGGCTGGTACGAGCATTTACAGTATGGCAAAGGTCACAGTGAAGTCATTATATATCACATCCCCGGGGAAGAAACGTTCGGGTATCAGCTTATGCCCTTCCTGTGGTGAGGCTTACCGGACGGATTTGGGAGGAACCTGTCCGGCATGCAAGGGCAATGGTCCATACCTTTAGAGCGAGTGGAACTTAGACGAAACCCAGCAATTCAATAGGTACAAATTATGATGAAACGGAGTAGCATATGGACCCATCAATTCTTGCCTATCTGATCATCTGCATCTTCATTGTGGCCATTCTCTATTCCTGCGTCGGTCACGGGGGTGCCTCCGGGTACATCGCCGCCATGACACTCTTCGGTTTGACGCCCATGGTCATCAAGCCCACGGCTCTGGTGCTGAATATCCTGGTCTCCGCCATAGCCTCCGTCCAATTCTACCGGGCCGGGTATTTCCGATGGTCAGTATTCTGGCGATTCGCGCTGACATCCATACCATTTGCCTACATCGGCGGCTACTATGTGCTCCCTGCCTACACCTATAAGTACATCATTGTCTTTATCCTCTGGTTTTCTGCAGTTCATCTCTTTATCCGGCCGGTCATGCAGACAAATAAAATACGACTTCCCTCAACCGCCTTCACCCTGCTCATGGGTACCGTTCTCGGACTGTTCTCCGGCCTCATGGGCGTGGGCGGCGGCATTTTTCTTAGCCCGCTCCTCATCCTCATGGGCTGGTCCAGAAATAAAGAAACTGCCGCGGTATCGGCTTTCTTCGTTTTGGTCAACTCATGCTCAGGGCTCTTGGGTTTCGCGAGCGGAGATCATGCAATCCCCTCCTATGCTCTTACATTTGCCCTTGCGGCTGTCTCCGGCGGATTTGTGGGATCATACATGGGAAGCAGACAGATCTCGGTTTTGGGCGTGCAGAGACTCCTGTCCGTTGTCCTGGTAATAGCAGGATCTAAAATATTGTTTACGTAACTTTCTAAATATATAAGAACTCCCGATAATCATTCAATAGCATTATGATGATTAATGGTAATATTGATGATAGAAGAAAAGGTATCAAACCTGAAACCATAGATAGAAAAATAATCAGATAATGTCTTAGCCGGGCAGTAATTCTTTTATATTTTATGCTGACTATATATTTCCGGCTAGTTGTAAATAGTTTAATTGTGCGACAATCGAGTCTATGAAAAAGCAAATATCAATATGAAAAAAAATATGACGGGAATCATTTTAGCCGGTGGAAAAAATTCCCGTATGGGAATGGAAAAAGCATTTCTTAAAATTGGCGGAATTCGGCTAATTGATAGAATTCTCGGCGTATATAAAGAAATATTTACCGAAATAATTATTGTAACTAATGAGCCATTAGCCTATACGGAATTTACGGAAACTATTATCGTAACCGACATTTACAAAGAGAAAGGGGCTTTGGGCGGTATTTATACAGGCCTCTTTTTTGCCTCTCACGATTACTCTTTCGTTGTCGCCTGCGACATGCCTTTTTTAAACAAAGATTTCATTATTTATTTAACTGAGCTTGTAGGCAACTATGACATTGTGGTTCCCCAATTGCCCGAAGGTTTTCAGGCGCTGCACGCTGTCTATTCCCAAAATTGTCTTTCCACGATAGAAAGCCTGCTGATTGCGGATAAACTTAAAATCACTGCATTCTATAAAGAAATGCGTGTGTTGATTATTACTGAAGAAAAGATTAAACCATTCAACAAAAATGGGCTCCTTTTCCTCAACATTAACACGCGGGAAGATTTAAAATACATCTATAAAAATAAAAGACTTCACTGATGAGGGACTCACTGTCCGGCAAGTGGTTGACTTTTACATATCAGTACCCATGAGAAATTTCTTCAACCAAGTCAGTAAATGAGGTCAAATTTTATTTTTCAACCTTTCTTTCCGTAATCATTAACCTCCATCTCATTGCAAATGTGTAACTTTGTAGGTGAAGTCAAGTATTGTGAGCTTTGCTTAAAACAAAAAACGGGGCATGATTGGAAGTGAAAAATTCCGGCGTGCGCTGGACTATTGGCGCTACGGCCGGATATTTTTTGAAAGTTTTTTCCAAAAAATTGCGCACAACCGGCCGGTGCCAGCCCAGAGGATGCTGAAAATTCTTGTAAAGAGACAGGTCGCCCTCATAAAAATCGCCGGTTTCCAGGCTTTGCGCCTCAATGCTCCCGGAAGGTAAATTAAAAATCGCCAGATTCAAAAAATCAATGCAATCCTGATGCTCAATTGCGAAATCCAAGGTCTTCATGGCGCTGTCTTTAGATTCCGGCGGAGTTCCGAAAAGTAAATATACATAAGTGGCAATGCCTGCTCTCTTGAGCGATTTTAGAACAGCCGAAGCCGTCGGTATATCTATCCCTTTATTCAATTGGTCAAGCACTTCCTGATCGCCGGATTCAATCCCCAGCTTAAGCATAACGCAGCCGCTCTTCTTTAAAGCCAGGCAAAAATCATCATCCGCCACGTGTGCTGTAACGCGCGTAAATCCATACCAGGGAATGCCCAGCGGTTCTTGAGCCAGTGTTTTTAACAGCGCCGGACTTATGGCGTTATCTAAAATATGAATCAATGCCGGATTCATCTGCCGGGTAAGTACCTGCAATTCTTCCAAAGCTTGAGAAACGGGCAATGGTAAATAAGGGTTCTCTTCCGATTTTTCCGGACAAAAAGCGCAGTTGTGCCAGTAACAGCCGCGGGAACTGCTATAGGGCAAAATAATGCCGGGAGCAAAATATTGATTACCAAAAAATTCTTTATAGTCGGGCGGGTAATTTATCCGGCCATCGTTGATTCCTAACAATTGCAATAATTTTTTTTCTCCGGCGCCAGCCACCATTTCATCCACAAGCCCGTTAAAAATATCACTGCGGGCACCCAGCTTTACCCACGAAGTTGTCAGCGACCCGCCCAAAATAATTTTCTGCCGCGGATTGACACGCTTGATAAAACCGATCATGGCGAAAGTGCAAAGAGCCTGACTTAGATAATTTAAGGAAAAGCCGATAAATTCCGGTCCTTCTTTTAATGCATCAGTCAAACGGGTCTCCAAGTATGGGTAAAAGGGATTATCTGGATATTTTTCAGCGGCACAAATTAAATCAGAGCTCTTCACCGGCGTGAGATTGCTATCGTGATAATCGGCGAGAGACATATCAACGCTCCTGGCTTTGCCCGATGAATTTAAAAGACGGTTAATGTCGGAGACAACCAGCTGATACATGCTTCTATTGCTGTACGTCGCTATATTCCATAGGGCAGCAAGATTGCGTTGCAGATTTTTTACGGCGCGCAATGTCCAGCGGTCCGTTGCTGTATTATTTTGGGCAGCATTTTGTATCAAGTAAAGGATACCTTCCAGATTGGCATCAATGACTTGGTGGTTGATATTATATGCTTTCAGGCAGGAGGATAATTTGGCGATGCCCGCCGGCGGTTCCGCCGGCTTGGCAATTGGCGGATGAATTAAAATGATTTTTGGATTCATCAGATGCAAATTATTTTGAATATTTTTTTGTCTACTTAACATCTCCTTAGTATTTAATTATTGCTTGCACAAGGCCAATTTTCGGCTATCATTTCCAGCTTGACAGGAGGCGCTCTTTACGCAATAGTTCCGCGCAATGGTTAAATAGTAAAAAATTCGATTCTAAATAATCTTTTGGTACGTTGTGAAAAATGAAATGATCAAACCTCCCGGCAGCAGAGGTAAAATAATACTGCCTCTCTGCACGGCGATATTTATCACTCTGTTAACGAGTGCTTCATTCTCAGCCGAGAAATACCCATCGCCGCGCGGAGCAGTCAATGATTTTGCCAATGTAATTGATTCGGCCGATACTGCAAGAATGGAGGCGTTGGCGAGCGAAGTATTGCAGAAAACAGGCACGGCTGTTGTCGTGGCAACTGTTGATACTGTCGGCGAGAACGGAGATTACAGCCTTTATGCCAATGGCCTTTACAAAGCGTGGGGTATCGGAAAAAAAGGTGAAGATAAAGGTGTTTTGATTTTCCTTACCGTCAAAGAAAGAAAAATCCGCATTGAAACCGGCTATGGAGTGGAAGGGATACTGCCGGATGGTTTAGTCGGTGAAATACTGGATAAGTATGTTATTCCGCTGCTTAAGGACGGCAATTACGGCCAAGCCCTTTATAACGGGATGTATGCCTGTTCTGTTTATATTGCCAAAGATGCCGGTGTTCAATTAAGCGGATCGCCGACTCCATACCGGACCAGAACCCGAGCAGAGAATAAAGGCATTAATATTTTTGGAATAATTGTTTTTCTTGTTGTGGCCGCTCTGCTTTTAGGTACAAGAACAGGCCGATCAATGCTCCCCTGGTTGTTGCTTCTGTTCTTGAGTGGCGGCCGTGGCGGTGGCGGCGGTTTCGGCGGCGGGTTTGGCGGCTTTGGCGGGGGCGGCAGTGGCGGCGGCGGAGCCGGCCGAGATTTTTAACAAACTAATCGGGTGTATAATATGGCAAAAATACCAGATAAACCACAAGATGTTTTTGTTCCTTTAACTCAAGACTATCTGAAAGTATTCGGCAGAGAACTTGTTTCTCTTATTCTTTACGGTAGCGCTGCCGGCGGCTCTTATATCAAAGGCAAGTCGGATATTAATTTGCTTTTGGTTTTGACGCCGGAAGGTATAGATAAATTAGCGGATGCATTTGCTACCACTAAATACTGGAAAAAACGCGGCGTCGCCATACCATTAATTATGACTAAAGCCTTCATTAATACTTCTTTGGATTGTTACCCCATCGAATTTTTGAATATGAGAAATAACCATATTTTGATTTATGGCGAAAACGTTCTGGAACAGATAGATGTCAGCCCGGAAAATTTGCGTTTGCAAATAGAAAGGGAACTAAAAGGAAAGCTGATTTTGCTGCGTCAGGGTTATCTGGAAGCCCAGGGCCAGCCGCTGCAGCTGAAAAATTTAATCAGCCGTTCCTTTACAGCATTTATTTCCATTTTTAAAGCTCTGCTTTATTATAAGCATGATGCCGCGCCGCGGAAAAGGCGCGATACAATCAACGAGCTGGCTAAAGTTTTTGCAATTGATGCCGAAGCGTTTCTCCAATGCGCGGATATTAAAGAAGGGAAGAGCAATTTGTCCGGCGATAATATCGTCAGACTCTTTACAAAATATACTCAGGAAGTCGCGAATATGTGCAATATCGTCGATTCATTATAAAATGAGCTAACATAATTTAGGAGGATTAAAATGGAATCAGGAAAAAGAAATTTAATCATCGTGCTGGTGGTAATACTTGTTATCGCTCTTGCCATTTACTCACTTTTTGCCGGCAACTACAATAAATTTGTCAAGATGGATGTGGCGATAAAAGCCGCCTGGTCACAAGTGGAAAACCAGTTGCAGCGCCGTTATGATTTGATTCCCAATTTAGTGGAAACAGTCAAAGGTTTTGCCAAGCAGGAAAAAAGTGTTTTTGTGGAAGTAACCAACGCGCGCGCGAAAGTCGGCGGGGCGGGCAATATTCCAGATAAAATTGCGGCCAACAATCAATTGTCCGGCGCCTTGAGCAGACTGTTATTGGTAGTAGAAAGATACCCGGATTTGAAATCGAACCAGAATTTTATGCGTCTGCAGGATGAACTGGCCGGCACGGAAAATCGAATTGCCGTGGAAAGAATGAGATATAATGAAGCGGTCAAGGCTTATAACGAGGCCATCAGATCATTCCCCGCGAACATAATCGCCGGTATGTTCAATTTTAAAGAAAATCCTTATTTCGAAGCGCCTAAAGAAGCCAAAACTGCTCCCCAGGTAAAATTCTAAGCGTAAGACGTCTTTTTATGGAAATAATGAGCCCCGGACTTTAAACAATTAAAGGCCGGGGTTTTTAATGAGACTCAAATTTCAAAAACGAAGTGAATAACCTGAAGGTCACACGTTGAAATTTGTTAGTCGAATTATACCGGTGGAGTTTCTCCGTAGAATGCCGTCTTCCACACTCCGTTTTCAACTAATATCCGGGAAGGTTCGTTAGGATTTGGCGGCCGTTTATAAGCATCAATACTGTATTCGGGATCATGTGGTAACTTGAGGCTGTTTCCCGCTAATTGCGGCAGGATGGGATAGATAATCTTTTTTTTGGTTGCGGAAAACAGTTCTTCAATATCTCTAAAGGCAGCTAACTCTTCTATGGTTTTCAGGGTGGGCGGCATTAAAATAATTTTCTGCTCGCGCTGCATTTCCAGCGCTTTTTGCGGTGTTACCCAGAGCGATTCCGTAAGCTCTACCGCATCGGCCACAGGTGTTTGACAGGGCGGCAACTTGGCCAGAAAAAAGCGGGTGTTGAACCTCATTTTTTCAAATTCCGGTGTAATCCAGTGGGCATAAGGAATCAGAGTGTCGGGAAATAACAAAATATTTTCTTTTCGGGCAATTTCCGCCAGTGTAATTTGCGAGGCATTAAGTTCCGGCCGATAATCATTGAATCTTTTAAGAACGTTCTCGTCATAAAACGAAACAAAGTTTCCAGTAGTTTTTCCGCCTAAAAGAATGCCGGCCTCTTCGAAAGTTTCCCTGATGGCGGCGACAAACAGTCCGCGCGCTTTTTCTATAGGCAGGTTATTATCCTGCAGTAGCCGGCAAGGATCAAATACATCCGCGGTCTTGATATAATTTTCGAGCTGCGGGCCGCTGTCGGTTTCTTCCAGCTGCCCGCCGGGAAACACATACGCCCCGGCCATGAAGGCCTGCTTCTGATGACGCCGCGCTAAAAATATTTCCCAGCCGCTGGATTTCGACGGCCGGATTAAAATCACGGTGGACGCATCTTTAAAAACAATTTTATTTGCTACTGAATACATAATGGAGATATTATTCTTACCGTGCCATGAATTCACGTCACACTATCTCTGAATTCCGCGTGTATCAGTACTATCACCAAAAGGAATATCATCATAGCAAATTTTGTGGGCGGGAAATTTCCAATAGATTGGCCGCAAGTTCACCCCTCAGAAGCACCTGCAATTAGCGCTCATGCTGATTGCTCTTCCGGTTGTGTTCAAATAGGTTGCTAAAACCACAGACGGGAGTGGGAATCGAACCCACATCTACTCGTTTTCACGCGAGTAGCATCACAGGTTTGAAGCCTGCGCCGCACACCAGCACGAACGTCCCGTCATCTCACTTATAAAAAGACCATTGACTGCCTGAGCCGTCCATCATAATAACCAGGCTGTGGTTATCAAAAGAAGCTTGAATTTTTCTTGTGCCATAGCTTCAACCTTCACTGTTTCTTCTAATAAATAATAATTTATAACGGCGCTTACTTAACTAATATTTTAGGAATAAGTCAAATTCCAAAAAGTTATAGTTACTCTTTGTAGATGAGAAAAATTTATGGTATGCAAAAAATATGAACACTGAACACTTCAAAAGCATCACATTGCAACAAATGGAAGCCGTTATCTCTCTGGTCGAAGAAGGGAGTTTCAGCCGTGCCGCCAAAAGAATGTCTCTGACTCAGCCCGCGTTAACGAAAAACATCAAAAACGCGGACGATTATCTCGGTGTGCGGCTGGTTAATCGCAGTAATATGGGGACTTCGTTAACGCCAGAAGGAAAAATCATCTACAATTACGCACAACGGGTAGTTAAACTCAGGGATGAAGCAAGGGAAAAAATTCTCACTTTGCGCGAAAATGTCGGCGGAAATATTTACATCAGCGCCAGCACTATTCCAGCCACATATATTCTTCCTCATGTCTTGAGTGCGTTTGGCAAAATATATCCCGATATACGAGTTTATATCAAACCGGCGGACAGCGAAGAAGCCATGAACATGGTTCTGGAAAATGATGTGGAAATAGGCTGTATCGGGAAACAACCGTCAAATAAGAAACTGATGGCGGAACCTCTATGGAAGAATCGTCTTATTTTGGCGATTCCCAAGCATCATCGCTGGCGCAAAAAGAAATCGATTACCTTGTCCGAACTATTGGACGAGCCATTCGTCGTCAGAGAAAAAGGCTCGGCAACGCGGGAATTATTTGAATCATGTTTGAAGGAATCAAAATCAATAAGTCTTTCCCAGCTTAATATTTGCAGCGAACTGGGAAGCTCGGAGGCGATAAAAGAAGGGGGCATTGCCGGTCTCGGCGTTTCCGTCATTTCCATTCATGCCGTCGAGCGGGAGTTATCTCAGGGCTTGCTTTTTGAAGTTCCACTTCAAAGCTGCAGGATGGAAAGAAACTTTTATTTAATTTATAAACATCAATTCGATTTCCGGCCAGCGCATAAAATATTCATCGATTTTCTGAAAAAAGATATCCCGAATAATTATGTGGTCTAAATTTTTCAGAATTAACACGGCCGTTGAATATAAAAACTTTCTTTGGGCTTGTTGTGAAGGAGCTTTAATTTGCTTGATTAAAACACTGAATATAAAATTATCGATATTTAATATCTGCAGATTTTATTTTGGTGCCGGAGGTCGGAATCGAACCGACATGGACGTGAAGCCCGGGGGATTTTGAGTCCCCTGCGTCTACCAGTTTCACCACTCCGGCACGGGCAGCGATTATATAGTCGGCAAGCAGAAAGTCAAGCTAAAATCTGTTGACAAGCAATTAATGCCTGTGTTAAAGGGGCTGCAAATTAATCACGTTTTATTGGGGCTGTAGCTCAGCTGGGAGAGCGCTTGAATGGCATTCAAGAGGCCAGCGGTTCGATCCCGCTCAGCTCCACCAAAAATCAAAGGAAAGGGTTTTTATCTGCTCCTCTCTTTTTAATGAGCCTCAAGTTTCAGGAACAAAGTGAATAACCTAAAGGTCACACGCTGAAACTTGTGAGTCGAATTGATCTCGCCATAGGCGGAGGGTTTCATAGATACCCGTGATTATAAATCCTTCGCTTCCTTTTTAATGTTAATTCTTTTCTCCTTAATCATGGCCATTTTATTGCCCTCCAACCATGTCTGCATTGCTTCTTCCCTTTTGATGGAAGCAAATACCTTTTTATAGGAGTCTTTTTTTGATTCAAAATCTTTCATATCCAGTTTGCTCAAATCCTTTAGCTTTAATACGACATAAGAATTATTGATGAACAGCGGCCTTTCCGCATATGGTTTCTGGACGGAAAGTTGATAAAGAGCTTCAGCCACATCCTGATTAAATCCTAACTTGGGAATAGTATTGCCCGGCATGAAGAACCCCGTTTCATTAATTTTCAAACCTTTTTCTCTGGCGATTTTATCGAAAGATTCTCCCGATTTTACCCGATCTAAAATCGTTTGCGCTTCCCTTCCGGCCAGCATATTCATTTCATTTTCAATAAAATGATTTTTTACTTCATTTTCTATATCTTTGAATTTCGGCAAATAAGCAGGCTTTTTATCTAAAACTTTCAAAAGATAATAGCCGTTTTCAGCAACAAGAATTTTACTGATTTCGTTTTTCTGCAAATCCAAAAGCACAGCGGCAAGATCTCTCATAGAGGTAAATTCTTTCGGCGGCTTATTAAGAGGAAAAAATTCCACATTATAAACTTTTAAATTATTTTTATTGCTGTAGGCATCAAAATTATCTTCTTGATAAATAACGTCATGAGCCTTTTTGGCTTCTTTGTAAGCGTTTTGCATTCCTCTTGTTTTCTTGAATTCTTTGATGATGGCATTCTTCACATCGGCCAGTGATAATTGCTTGCCTTCCTTGTTTCTATACTTATCTTTGCTGCGATTGTAATAATCGCGAACATCGGAATCGCTGATGCTGCCCGGTGAAAACACATCGCTGGGAAAAAATAGATATTTAATTTTTACCTGTTCGGGACGGCGAAATAAATTGCTGTTGTTGCTCAAATAGCTTTCGAGTTCCGCCGGCGTGGGAGTAATTTGCTTTTTTACATTCTTGCCGGAAATTTGCACAAAGTTAACGTTGATTTTTTGATTTTGCAAAACATAAATGTCGTAAATTTCCCTATCGGAAACCTTAATACCTTCGCGCACAATCGATTCAATTTTATTGGCCATTAGATCAATTTTTTGGAGAGCTTCGAAATCTTCAGCAGACGATCTATTATAGCGCAGCATTTGTTCATACTTACGTTCATCAAACACACCATCTGTTTGTAATGCCGGCATAGTTATGATCATATTCCTTAATTCCTCGTCGGAGACTTGAACCTTTAAGTCCGCGGCTTTAGCGATGATAATATGCCGGTTAATCAGGCTATTGTACGCCCTCTGTTTGAGATCCAATTTCTTCAGCATTTCCGGAGAAAGATTTGTGCCGTAACGCATTCTGACTATATCCAATAATTTTTCGTGTTCGTTACGAAATTCTGCTTCGCTGATTGTTTTTCCGTCAATTATGGCTATTGCATTCGCTGAATCTCTGCCTCTATTCGAACCGAAATAAAGGACAAAAACGAAAATGATTACCCCCAGTATTATGTACATTACCCAACTGCGCGCGTTTCTACGCAAAAATCTCAGCATAAATTCACCTCAAAAGGATAATTAATTTTGCCCTATAGCAACTAGAACTCTGGTTTTTTCTATTACAGTCACTTGTAAAAAGCAAACATAATTTAAAAAGGCGTTGATTAGGATTAGGAAATACGGTATAGAAAACATCTCCGTAAGAGAGTAAATTATATCATTTCATGTAAAAAAGACTGGAGGATAAATGCTGTTCGATTATATTTTGGGGCGATTTTCCAACGACCTGGCAATAGATCTAGGTACGGCCAATACATTGGTTTTTGTCAAGGGTAAAGGAATTGTTTTAAATGAACCTTCTGTTGTGGCTGTTCATCAAGATGCCAGAGGGATGAAAAAAGTTCTTGCCGTGGGTAATGAAGCTAAGGTCATGCTGGGTCGAACTCCGGGCAATATTATGGCTATCAGGCCGATGCGTGACGGTGTCATTGCTGATTTTGATGTAACTGAGGCAATGCTGAAACATTTTATTTTATCTGTGCATAACCGTAAAGCATTGGTTCGTCCGCGTATTATTGTTGCGGTGCCCTCGGGAATAACTCAAGTAGAAAGACGTGCCGTGCGCGAAACAATCGAGTCGGCCGGCGCCAGAGAAATTTATATAATCGAAGAGCCAATGGCCGCAGCTATCGGTGCCGGTTTGCCTATTGCCGAGCCGACAAGTTCGATGGTGGTTGATATTGGCGGCGGGACGACGGAAGTCGCCGTTATTTCCCTTGGTGGCATTGTTTATTCAAAATCCATAAAGGTTGCCGGCGATAAGATTGATGAAGCAATCATTCAATATATGAAGCGCAAATACAACTTACTTATCGGTGAAAGAACGGCTGAAACTATTAAAATCGATCTTGGTTGCGCCTATCCCCTCGAAGAAATTAAAATCGGCGATGTGAAAGGCAGGGATTTGATTTCGGGAATTCCCAAAATCATCGAAATCAATTCGGAAGAAATCAGGGAAGCCATTAACGAGCCGCTTACTCTTATCGTCGATGCTATTAAAGACGCTTTAGAAAACTCTCCGCCAGAACTTGCCGGTGATATTGTCGACCGCGGCATCGTTCTTACAGGTGGCGGAGCTCTTCTGCAAAATATCGACGTCCTCATCAGAGAAGAAACAGGCTTGCCTATAACAATTACCGATGATCCTCTGTCAGCCGTGGCCAGGGGCGCAGGCATGGCTCTGGATCAACTCGATATCCTCAAAGAGATTGCTATTCAAGTATAAAAGTATCTGGTGATAAAATGGGCTCTGCATACCTTCGTGCACAGTAATCAGCGTTCGAAGCGGTTTTATGATTATTTTCCTATTTAGGTAAAAAATGTTTTTTTTGAGAAATTATAAGACTGTTATTTTTGTTGCCGTTCTTCTTATCATAGCCCTGGTTATGCTGTCCTATAGCGTTAAGTATGATACAGGCGGGGGGTTTTTCAGAAAAATCGTGTTAGAAGCAACCGCGCCTGTGCAAAAAGTTTTGAGCATTTCCGTCAAAAGTGTAAGTGATGCCTGGCTGCGCTATATTTTTCTTGTCGGTCTCGAAGAAGAAAATAAAAATTTAAACAAAAAAATTAACGAGATCAAAGCAGAGCTTGTTTTATATCAGGAAGGTTATCTGGAAGCGCAGAGACTAAGTAAACTTCTTGCTCTTAGAGATGATTATAACTATCGTTTCATTTCTGCCCGGGTTATCGGCAGTGAGCAGGCCGCCCTATCGAAGACGATATTGATTAACAAAGGTACGGCTCATGGCCTAAAAATAGGCATGCCGGTTATGGCGACTCCGGGATTAATAGGCCGCTTGATTGATGTTTCTTGGCATGTTTCCAAAGTGCTGCTGCTTATTGATGAAAACAATAACATTGGCGCTATTTTACAGAGAACGCGAACACAAGGAATTGTTAGCGGTGCGGGCTCCCGCGGATGCATTTTAAAATATATTTATAAAAATCAGGATGTTAAGGAAGGTGATTCCGTTATTTCATCCGGCATGGGGGGTATATTCCCCAAAGGTTTGTTAATCGGCAAGGTTAGCTATGTCCTAAAACAAGATGCCGGACTATTTTTGAAAATTAATGTTGCTCCATTTGTTGATTTTACCAAATTGGAAGAAGTTTTGGTTTTAGCTTCCGAGGAACCGGGAAGTAAATAACAATGCTTTATTATTTATCGCTCCCCTTTTTATCAATATTACTGGTAGTAGTGCAAACAACTATCGCCGACATAATATTTTCCGGCCGTCTGGTGATTGAAATATCTCTAATTGCTGTCGTTTACGCCGGATTTAGGCTTGATTTAATCAGGGGATCAATCTTTGCTTTTATTCTTGGGTTTGTATTTGATTGTATCGCCGGTTCGGTAATCGGGTTATTTACTTTTATTTATGTAGTCATTTTTCTGTGCTCATTTTTTGCTTCTTTCCGGATGGCTACCGAAAAAATGTATTTCATTGCCTTGTTTAGTTTCATTTGTGCTTTTCTGGAGGAAATTTTGGTGATTTTATTTTATAATCTAACTTTTAAATTTGATATATTGGTAAATATTCCTTTTATTTTTTTACCACAGGCTTTGATGGTGGGCCTCACTGCACCTGTATTTTTTTATCTGATGCATCGGTTAGAGGTATTTTTACATGGAAAACCGCTTAAACTTGCTGAACGGACCGGAAACGTCCGAATTTCGGCAGAAGTTTAAAATCGTTTTCGCTTTATTGTTGATCATATTCTCCGTTTTGTTGATCAGGCTTTGGTATCTGCAAGTTATCAAGGGAGGAGAATTGAAGCAAAGATCGGAAATTAATTCCGTTCGTTTTCGTAAAATTACGCCTTTGCGCGGCCTGATTATGGATAGAAAAGGAAATTTGCTGGTGGATAATCTTCCTTCTTTTGATGTCGTTTACATGCCCGGCAAGGTAAAAGATTACGAGCAGTTAATAGAAAAACTCAAAATCCTGTACAAAAGGAAATCCCTGCAATTTGCCTTTGACCAGCACTTTCCCAAAATAGTGAAACCATATTTGCCGATAAAATTGGAAAAAAATGTAGGCATGGAAAAAGTAGCTGTAGTGGAGACTAATTCCGTGGATCTGCCGGGCGTCTATATTGATGTTTCACCTGTCCGTTTGTATCTCAATGGAGAAATGATGGCGCCGATAATCGGCTACACAGGAGAAATCAGCAAAGAGGAGTTGGAAGAGGGTGATGAAAAATTCACTTACGGTGATGTTTTAGGAAAGCATGGCATGGAAAAAGCTCTTGATTCTTATATCCGCGGCCGTAACGGCGCGGAACTGGTGGAGGTAAATGTTTACGACAAAGAAATGAAAAATTTAGGCCGAATCGAACCTGTTCCCGGTTATAATGCTGTGTTGACCATCGATGCTGGCTTGCAGAAAGCCGCTTGGCAAGAATTGAAAGGAAAAGCCGGCGCGGCAGTTGCTTTGGATCCCCGCGACGGTTCGGTATTGGCCATGGTAAGTTCACCTTCTTTCGATCCTCATTTATTCAACAGTGGAATTTCTTACGATCAGTGGGATAAACTGCAAAATAGTCCCTTGGCTCCTATGTCCAATAGGGCAATATCCGGTCAATATCCGCCTGGTTCGACTTACAAGCTAATAGTTGCCGCTGCTGCTTTGGAAGAAGGCATTATCACTCCCAACACTAAATTCTTTTGTAACGGTTCTTTTAAAATGGGAAATAAAACCTTTCATTGCTGGCACAAAAACGGCCACGGCTCCATAAGCCTGCATCGGGCTATTGTCGAATCATGCGATGTCTATTTTTATAATGTCGGCAAGTTACTGGGCGCCGATAAAATAGCCAAATACGCAAAACTCTTTGGATTAGGAGATGCAAGCGGTATCGATTTACCCAACGAAAAAAACGGCATTGTGCCGACGGAACAATGGAAATTGGCAAGAATGAAAGAGCCCTGGCAGCCTGGTGAAACTATATCCATAGCTATCGGACAGGGCTACGATTTGGTTACCCCGCTGCAGTTGGTTAACGCTTACAGCGCTTTGGCCAACGGGGGTACAGTATGGCGGCCGCGTTTAATAAAGCGTATCGAATCAATCGACGGTAAGACGTATAAGGAATTCGCGCCGGTAAAAAATGGAACCCTTACTTTGAGTAAAAATACTTTTGATATTTTGAGCCAGGCTTTATGGGGTGTAGTTAATGAGCAGGGCGGTACCGGAGGAGCCGCCAGAATATTAAATGCGGACGTTTGCGGCAAAACAGGAACTGCACAGGTTATTAGCTTGCCGGAAAATGAAAAAGGACGCCGCCAGAGAAAAATGGGTGTTTTGCTAAAAGATCACGCTTTGTTTGTTGGTTACGCACCCTTAAAAAATCCGGAAATAGCTGTCGCGGTGATCGTGGAAAATGCTGGTCATGGCGGCTCGGTTGCCGCTCCGATCGCCCGTAAGATTTTGGAAGCTTATTTTGAAGAAAAAGCAAAACAGCCACAAGTTATGGCGCAAAACCTAACGACAAATAAAGTAAATCCGTGATTATTTATATGTTGGGTGTTTATAATATTTAGGAGAGCTGATGATTTTTTTAAAATTTGACCGCCGCATTTTCCAGAATTTCGACTGGATGCTTCTGATGCTTGTACTATCCATTTGCGCCATCGGCATTTTAAATATCTATTCCGCAGGTTATGCTATCAGCGAAAGGCAATTTCCTTTTTATCTCAAGCAAATTCAGTGGATCGCGCTTGGATTAATAATAATGATGGTTATTTTTTTCATCGATTACCGCTTAATTATCAAAGGCGCTTATGTAATTTACGGCATTTTCATCGCGCTTCTCGCCCTGGTGTATATTTATGGTTATACAATGCACGGCTCACAAAGGTGGCTGGCCTTCGGCGGCTTTGTTTTTCAGCCTTCGGAGTTGATGAAGCTGACAATAATAATTGTCTTGGCGCGCTATTTTGACGATCATAAATCCAATGAGCCTTACAAATTAAAGGAGCTCTTTGTACCCTTTCTAATTGTTATCGGACCTTTTTTACTGATATTGAAACAGCCGGATTTAGGCACGGCATTAATCATCATGATTATTTTCGCTTCCATTATTTTTTTTGTAGGAGTTAATTGGAAATCCTTTGTTATTGCTCTAGCCGGAGGATTAATTTTAATTCCCATAGGATGGCTTTTTTTGAAAGATTATCAAAAAGAGAGATTAATTACTTTTTTTAATCCTGAAAACGATCCTTTAGGCGCTGGGTATCACATTATTCAATCTATGATAGCTGTAGGTTCGGGAGGATTTTTTGGCAAGGGCTTTTTAAACGGTTCACAAACACAATTGAAATTTTTACCCGAGCAGCAAACTGATTTTGTATTTTCCGTTTTTGCTGAGGAGTGGGGTTTTATTGGCGGGATGGTTTTGATTATCATGTTTATATCACTTATACTTTGGGGGCTAAAAATTGCCTTGCATGCCAGAGATTTATTAGGCACGATTATAGCGTTTGGAATAACAGCCCTTATTTCATGGGAAGTTATTATCAATATAGGAATGGTTTTAGGGATATTGCCGGTCGTGGGTATTCCCCTTCCTTTTCTGAGTTACGGCGGTTCGGCAATGGTTTCTTTAATGACGGCGATGGGACTGTTAATGAATATCAATGTACGAAAATTTATTTTGCAGCGCTAGCTATTATTAAAGTATATTGAAGACGTCTTTAAAAAGTTAGACGAATTACCGGAAGCATACACCTTACCGTGGAAGCGGATAGTGAATACATCTTTTCATACCGGTAATTGCCCTCTTTAGGGTTCCGAATTCAATGCTATTTAATATACGAACGATTAAGGAGAGAATATTATGTGGGAAAAAAAGCAAGAGAGCGAAGAAATCAAGGCGATTTTAGGCAAAGGAGCAGAGTTTGTCGGAAAGCTTATTTTTAACGGATCCGTCCGCATTGATGGCGATTTTCAAGGTGAAATTCATGGACAAGGATCATTGGTTGTTGGAGAAGGTGCACTGGTAAAAGCTAACATCGCGATTAAATGTGTTTACATAGGCGGCGAAGTACAGGGCAACATTGAAGCTAAAGAAAAAATTACTCTCCATTCCACGGGCAAATTTTTGGGCGATGTACACACACCGGTATTTATTATGGAAGAAGGCGCTTTCTTTGACGGTAAATCCCATATGGCCGAAGCCGTGGAAAAGAAAATTAATGATCATCAAGCAAATTGAACGGCATCAAAATTACTACAAATCCGGTAACTCAAAAGTGTAATAATTTCAAACTTCTTTAATCGCTTCTGGTTTATCATTATCGTGATAATATACGATCAGGAAAAAGTAGACTGCCGGTCATAAAAAAGCTTGACAAGCAACCAAGGTTATGATTAGTAACCCACAAGTTTTGGGTATCAATGGTAAGGTCTCTTCTGCTTTATACATTAAACATATTCAAAACATCCTTAGAGTAATTAGAAATTTATCCGTTTGAGGTTATGCATATTGATGAAAGCGGCCGAGTGAGCAAAAAGAATGTTCAACACTCGGCTTTTTTTATGAAAAAATGCAATGAGGTAAGCAATGGTTAATGTCATCCCTGATTATACGCTGTTGATCCAAGTAGTTACGTTCCTAGTATTAATTTATGTCCTTAATTTTCTTCTTTTCAAACCGATTCTCAATATAATTGACCGCCGCAAAAAACAGTTGGAAGAATCAGAAAACGAAATCAAGCTGTTTAACGATTCCGTGGATAAAAGAGCATCTGAATATGATGAAAAACTCAAACAAGCCAAAACAAATGCTTCCGAATTAAAAAAAGAAATAATCAAAGAAGGCGACGATCAGGCTAAAAGTATAGTTGACATTGTCCGTGGTGAAATACCTTTAATGACACAAGAATTTCAAAAAAAAATGGACAAAGAACTCCAAGCCGCACGGAAAATTTTGGATAATCAATCCCGAAAGCTGTCTTTGGAGATTGCCGAAAAAGTGCTGGGAAGGAGCGTCCAATGAAAAATTCCCCTCAATCGGCAAGGCCTTCATTATTCCTTTCGTTGTCCTTAATTTTTTTATTCTTTATTTCCGCATCCGCTGCTTATGCTTCCGGCGGTGAAGGCGGTCATGAAACAAATAAATGGTGGGACTTCGGCTGGAAGACATTTGATTTTATCGTGCTGGTTGGTTTCCTTTATTGGCTCTTAGCGGCAAAAATAAAAGATTTTTTTGTTGGGCGGCGCAAGGAAATTAAAGAATCGCTAGAAAATGCAGCAAAGCAAAAAACCGAAGCCGAGAAAAAATATCGGGAATATTCGGAAAAAATCGATAAAGCTTCTCTGGAAATTGACGGCATCTTTGAAATGATCAAGGAACAAGGATTCGCCGAGAAACAAAAGATAATCGACGATGCGAAGAAAGTTGCCGAGAAAATGAAGCAAGATGCTCAAGCACGTATTGAGCAGGAATTACAGAAAGCTTCTTCCCAATTGCGCATTGAGGCAGTGCAGCTTTCCGTGCAAATGGCGGAGCAGATCTTAAAAAGAAACATTACCGAGAAAGATCATGAAGCCATGGTCAAGGAATACATGGACAAGGTGGTGAGTAAAAATTGATCAGCAACATTTCCAAACGTTACGCTCGCGCATTTTTTGAAATCGCGGAAAAAGACAAAAATCTGGAGAAATATTATACCGAACTGAATAGATTTTCTTCGATTATTGCTCAAAATAAGGCTCTGAGAGATTTTTTATTTAACCCAATTTTTGAACAGGAAAACAAGAAAAAAGTCTTGGAAAAGATAATAAGCAAGCTTCAGTTCTCCGGCATGACGGTCAATTTCTTAAAATTGCTCGTAGATAAAAAAAGAATGGATTCTTTACCGGATATTGAAGCTTGTTACCGGCAACTAATGGATGAAGCATTAAAGAAAATCCGGATCAATTTAAAAACCGCATTCCCCCTTTCCCGAAAACTGCAAGAGTATATCAACTCGAACATGGAAAAAATAACCGGCAGGAAAGTGGAAATAACAATGGAAACAGACCCTGGTCTTTTAGGGGGCATAGTTATTGGTGTTGGCGATACACTTTACGATGGCAGCGTCAAAAACCAGTTGAACAATATGAGAAATCTCTTAGGGGAGGCAAGATAAGGCATGGATACAATTAGGGCGGAAGAAATTAGTCAAATTATTTCTGAGCAAATTAAAAGCTATGAAAAAAAGCTGGATATAAGCGAAACCGGAACTGTCTTATCCGTAGGTGACGGTATAGCTAGAGTTTATGGTGTGCAAAACGCGATGGCGATGGAACTTCTGGAATTTCCCGGCGGTATTTTAGGCATGGTTCTCAATTTGGAAGCGGACAATGTCGGCGTCGCCGTTTTGGGTGAAGTTACGCACATTAAGGAAGGTGATGTTGTCAAAAGGACGGGCAAAATTGCCCAAGTGCCGGTGGGCGATGGATTGCTGGGACGAATAATCGACGCGACCGGTAAACCCCTCGACGGCAAAGGCCCGATTGAAACAACCGAATATCGCCGTATTGAAATGATCGCGCCGGGCGTTATTCAACGCCAACCGGTTAACGAACCTATGTACACAGGCCTGAAGGCAATCGATGCCATGACCCCAATTGGCCGGGGACAACGTGAATTGGTGATCGGTGACCGCCAAATAGGTAAAACGGCAATTTGTGTCGATGCAATAATCAGGCAGAAGGATACAGGTGTTAAGTGCATATATGTCGCTATCGGTCAGAAGAAGTCCACCGTGGCACAAGTTGTGGAGAAATTGAAACAGCATGATGCCATGTCTTATACTTGCGTTGTTGCCGGTTGCGCGAGCGACCCGGCAACTCTGCAATACATCGCCGCTTACGCTGGCTGTAGTATTGGTGAATATTTCCGTGATCGTAGCCAGGATGCTTTGATTATTTATGATGATTTGTCGAAACAAGCTGTGGCTTACCGGCAGATTTCATTGTTGCTTAGGCGTCCTCCCGGGCGTGAAGCTTTTCCGGGGGATATTTTTTATAACCATTCCCGACTGCTGGAACGCGCTGCACGCGTGAGCAAAGAACTGGGCGGCGGCTCTTTGACTGCCCTGCCTGTTATTGAAACTCAAGCCGGCGACGTTTCTGCATATATTCCGACAAACGTCATTTCAATTACTGACGGCCAGGTTTATCTGGAGCCAAGCTTGTTTTTCTCCGGTATTCGTCCGGCAATCAATGTTGGTTTGTCGGTTTCGCGCGTCGGTGGCGCCGCGCAGGTCAAGGCAATGAAACAAGTCGCGGGAACTTTAAAACTTGATCTTGCTCAATACCGTGAATTGGCGGCATTTGCCCAGTTTGGCAGTGATCTGGATAAGGCAACGCAAGCGCAATTGGATCGTGGTGTGCGTTTGGTGGAATTACTGAAACAACCTCAATTTAAGCCCATGTCTCTTTCCCAAGAAGTGGTTATCCTCTTTGCCGGAACCAGAGGATTTATCGATAAATATGAAGTGGAAAAAGTTCGTGTCTATGAGCAGCAACTTTTGGGTTTTATAGAAAGTAAGTATTCGGGAATAATGAAGGAAATCGAAGAAAAGAAAGTTATTTCTCCGGAATTGGAAAAGAAAATGAAGGAAATTTTGACGGATTTTGATTCCGCCTTTGTTTCCGAATAAATTTATTCAATAATCGACGGATTAGTAATAAGTCCTTAATTCGCATAAACTAAACTTTTTATAACGCCGTCAAATAATTATTTGAGGAGAATTCTTTAGTGGCCTCACTCAAAGATATTAAAAGAAAAGTAGGCGCCGTTCAGAAGACGAAGCAAATTACGCGGGCAATGAACATGGTCGCCGCATCGAAGTTTAAGGCGTCACAATTGCGGATGGAAAATTTCCGTCCTTACGCCAGCAAATTCATGGATGTGTTAAATTCTCTGGCCCTACGTGTCGAAAGCATGTCCCATCCGCTTTTGGCTGTGCGGGATCCCAGAAGGATCAGAGTAATTTGCATGACTTCCGATCGCGGTCTTTGCGGCGGGTTTAATACAAACTTAATCAAATCTACGGAAAGATTTTTAAAAGATAAAACCAAAGAAGATAAGGAGATTTCTTTAATCAATGTTGGACGCAAAGGACGAGATTTTTTCCGAAAAAAAGCGAACATTATCGGACAATGGGTTGATGTTTTAAGCAAGTTCGATATGACCTTGGCAGTTTCCATTTCCAATGATGTAATAGTACCTTTTATTAAAGAAGAGTATGATGAGCTTTATTTAGTTTACAATCAATTTGTCAATGTTTCCGTGCAGCGGCCGACAGTAGTCAGGTTATTTCCCTTGCCTTCCATTGGACAAGACGTTGACATTGATCCCGATAAACGTCTGGATTATCTCTACGAACCATCGGAAGAAGCTTTATTGCAGAAGCTTTTACCAATGTATGTTCACGTTCTTGTTTATCGTGCTCTTTTGGAAACATCAGCAGGTGAAAACGGCGCGAGAATGGCGGCAATGGACAATGCCACCAATAATTGCGAAGAGTTAATCAGGTCATTGACTCTAAAGATGAACAAAGCAAGGCAAGCGGCGATTACTGCGGAATTGATGGATATTGTCGGTGGTACGGAAGCTCTGTCAAAAGGATAATATTTTGCGGAAATTTACCGCGGATAAAATTTAGCAATACGACTATTTGTTAAGGAGATAGTTATGAACATAGGAAAGATTGTTCAAGTAATCGGTCCGGTTGTTGACGTGGCCTTCGACGAGGGAAAACTGCCCAGCATTTTAAATGCGATCACTATTACCAATCCCGCCATCAACGATAAGGAAGATAACTTGATTGTTGAAGTTGCCCTGCATCTGGGAGACAACGTTGTCCGTTGTATTTCTATGGATATCACCGATGGTCTCGTGCGCGGCATGGTCGCAAAGGATACCGGCGCACCCATTATGGTACCGGTCGGAAAAGAGTGCTTGGGAAGAATTTTAAACGTTGTCGGGCAGCCTGTAGATGGTTTAGGCCCCATAACAGCCGAACATTCTGCGCCTATTCACAGGGAATCGCCTACATTCTTAGAACAAGATACATCGGTGCACGTCTTGGAAACAGGTGTTAAGGTTATTGACCTTCTTGTTCCCTTCCCCCGCGGCGGTAAAATGGGCATGTTCGGCGGCGCCGGTGTCGGCAAGACAGTCGTTATGATGGAAATGATCCACAATATTGCATTGCACCACGGCGGAATTTCGGTTTTTGCCGGTGTGGGTGAACGTACCCGAGAAGGAAACGACCTTTATCTCGAAATGAAGCAATCGGGCGTCATTAAACAAGCAGCCTTGATTTACGGCCAGATGACGGAACCGCCCGGAGCCAGAGCCAGAGTGGCCCTCACTGGATTGACGGCAGCGGAATATTTCCGCGATGAGGAAGGCCAGGACGTGCTTTTATTTATCGATAATATTTTCCGCTTTACGCAGGCCGGTTCGGAAGTTTCCGCTCTTTTAGGACGTATGCCTTCGGCGGTCGGTTATCAACCGACTTTGGCGACAGACTTGGGCGAACTGCAAGAAAGAATCACTTCGACAACCAAAGGCTCTATTACAGCCGTCCAGTGCGTTTACGTTCCTGCGGACGACTTAACTGATCCCGCACCGGCAACAACCTTCGCACATTTGGATGGAACAGTCGTTTTGTCCCGGCCAATTGCCGAACTGGGTATTTATCCGGCAGTCGATCCCTTGGATTCTACATCTCGTATTCTGGATCCTAACGTTTTAGGTCAGGAGCATTACCAGGTGGCGCGGCAAGTTCAGGTAACTCTTCAGAAATATAAGGATTTACAGGATATTATCGCCATTCTGGGCATGGATGAACTCTCCGAAGCCGACAAGCTCACAGTAAGCCGTGCCAGAAAAATTCAACGATTCTTATCACAGCCGTTCTTTGTTGCGGCGCAATTTACCGGAACTGATGGAAAATTTGTCACTGTTGCCGATACGGTCAGAGGTTTCAAGGAAATTTTGGATGGCAAACACGATGATTTGCCCGAGCAAGCTTTCTGGATGGTCGGTGGAATTGAAGAAGCCGTGGAAAAGGCCAAGAAAATTTCCCAATAATTTTGAATTGGAGGAAGTAAATGGCGGATGAATTAATGCTGGAAATTGTAACGCCGGAAAAGATGGCCTTTTCAGGCAACGTGGAAGACGTTACGATTCCGGGTACGGAAGGAGAATTCGGTGTTCTGCGCGGTCACGAAGCTTTTTTGACTTCCGTAGATATTGGGCAGTTAGTTTTTACAAAAAACAACAAAAAAACTCATTATGCTGTTAATACCGGTTATGCTGAGGTTACTGCCAATAAAGTGACCGTTTTAATCGAAACAGCCGAAAGATCCGACTATATTGATAAAAATAGAGCCAGAAGAGCAAAGGAAAATGCGGAAGCCCGTTTGGAGAAGATCGCCAAAGATAGTGACGAATTTGAAAAAGCGCGCGCCGCATTGATGCGGGCAATCGTACGATTAAACGTTGCTGAAAAATAGTAGAATTTTTTATTTAAAAAATAATTGTTCCTACGGCACAGACAGCCGGGTCTTTCTAAGGCAAGATTTTCTCTGGATAAGAAAACCCTGGCGGACAAAATTAAACTAATAATTTATCAAGGCAGCGCGTTTACCAATGTGCTGCCTTTTATTTTTTTCCGGACTTCATGGGAAGAGAAATAAAAAATAATCTGAAGAAATCAGGAACGGCTTTATGGAATTTTTCTTTAAGCCTAAAAGCATTGCCATTATCGGAGCATTTAGCGAAACTGTTTTCGCTGTCGCGCCGTTGTCGCTTCAGAAATATGATCGATGACGCAATTATGATTGCCAGCGGCCACCAATTGCTTGGGATTGGTCAGTGTCGGCACATCGAGCTGCCGGTTGCTGTTATTGCCCCAGCATTTGACGGCGGCGTTGGCGATGACACAGCTGACGTCGCCGCCGATGGCAACGACGCGCGGCCAGATCAACGCCGGTACGCTGATCTGGCCGTAGCTGTTGTCGCCCTAGCAGCGCAGGCCGGAAATATCGCTATCCAGCGCGTAACCGTGCGCCTTGCCGGTAGCGATCTGCTTAACCGGCGGCATCGGAATGCCGCCGGAAAATAACAGCGAAAAAATACAACCAGTCAAATGGATAGCAAAAATCTTGTCATGGAACCTTTTTTTGGTTTATGTTGCTTTACGGGCACAGTAAAAATACAAGGTTGTTATTTTAATAGTCCCACATTTGAACCGTGATGGTATCTGTGGTTGATTGCCAGTTGGGAACGTTAACCATTTGTGTTTTCCCTGAAAAACGACCATTAAGAACAATAGAGATCGTGCTATCCGGCGGATTGGCGGCTGCCATGAAGAAATCTAGCCCGGCTATGAACGGTAAACTTGCTACAGGTCCACTTGTTATAAGTTCAGGACTTACCCCTTCCGACCCGTCAAAAATAAAGAGTGCTATTGGTGTACCAACAAGTCCGACTCCTGGTAACACACCGGCACACAACTCGGTACCGTTGATTTTGAGACTATCCTCGTTGGGATACATAGTGTTAACGCCAAGCAATTCCTTGTCTCTGATAAAAACGAGGTTGGAGTAGTTAACACTTTCGGGCATCAAAAGAGCTAGGATACTAGGCGCGAGGTATTTTAAACGAATCAAGTAGTCGCTTCTAATAAAAGGCTCATAGTAATAGTGAGCGGAAGTTGCATCCACGGTTGAAGTTAAATAAAATTCGTAGTTCGATCCGGCAGTTGCATGGGGAAATGTAAAATTTCCATCAGCATTTATTAATGTTGAATAATCTGGTGTGCTTTTAATTCTTACACCGGTATTTTTGTTTACTTCATAAATATCTAATTTTAAGTTAGCTGGAACAGCGTTGGTCATAAAAGTTAATATTCTCCCTGCCAATTCAATATTATTAGAACTTCCGGGCAAAATATCTGTTATAAAAGGTGCCTTATCATTGTTGAAAAATTTATATATTGCGACAAAAGACTCAACGCAAGTTGCCGCCTGAACATGCGTTGTAGCGGCCAGGGTGATATTTGTCGCCCCGCCGATACCTGTGCCGCTTGCGTTACTTCCGCTAAGCGCTGCCCAGAGAGCCAGAGTGGGTACGCCGCCTGGAGGGGTAGCGCTTTGCTGCCCGTCAATGTTCACATAGTGGGCGACTTTCGCCGCATGTGTCGGATCAGCGAGATACGTTTGACACACCGCGGTGCCCATAGAATGACCTAAAAGATCAACCTGATTGGCGCCGGTTTGCTGAAGAACAGCATTGATATAAGCATCGAGCCCTGATATGATTTGAGCAGGAATCACGAAGCCTGCGGTCGGATTACCAGAAATCAAAGTAGTGTCGTATTCATAACCGCTTATATAACTTGCGGGGTAGCCGTTGGTTGCAAATCGCATAGCCTGCGTCTCGAACTGATCTGCCGCTCCCGCATATCCATGAACAAAAATAACAGGTGTTGTAATTGCACCAGTACTGGTATTCCCTCCACCTCCACCTCCACCACTACAGCCAATCAAAAACGATAAAATACTCATAAAAACCATCGTAATAACAAATGATGAACATTTATACTTTCTTCGCATAATACTTCCCTCCTTTTTTTGTAGTTGACTGAATGGTTTTGAAAAGACCTGTTTTCTAATACTGTAAATGCTAGGACAATTCCATTTGTCTGTCAATTATTTTCCCCACAACGAATTGCCTCAGATAAAACGTTACCGAAGGGGTAGATAATTGACAAGAACCTCCTTTTTCACGGTGGGAGTATACGAATTGAAATATCTCACTATCTGCTCGCCCCTGTTTGGGATGTGTGAATACATCGCGGCCATCCATTCCAGGGCGGGGAAAACCTTGCTCGTCTTTTTGTCCTTGGCCGTATAAATGAACTCCCCCCTCCTGATCCAGATACTGCATACGTTCCTGGGAGAACGACACCTGGATGATGTAGCTGGTCAGGTTTTCCATGGCCGTTACATCATTCGGAGATATACGGTTGCCACAGAAGACGTGGAATCCGGAATGCCGCCATGTTGAGAGCATGGCGATCATCTCCGCAGTGATCTTTCCCTTGTTCAGGAGCATTCTGAATACTCTGTGCCGGAAGAGGACATCCAGTTTTTTCAGTTCAAAGGGTGGTGAGACACGGAACATCCTGCCGTCGCTGCTGATGTCACAATTATCCTGGAGTAGCGACTTTTTTTGTTGAATCACCAGAAAAAAACAATTCTTATATTGCCCTTATTTCTTATTTTTCTTTAGTCGAAATGTCGATGATTTCAAAATTGCGCGTGCCGCCGGGTGTTTTCACGCTGATTTCATCACCGATATTTTTACTGATGAGGGCTTTGCCGATTGGCGAAGTCACAGAAATTTTATTTTGATTGATGTCCGATTCCAGTGGCCCCACCAGCTGATATTTAATTTCTTCACCACTGTCGATATCCTCTATAGTGACATAACAGCCGAAAACAACCTTGTTGGTTTTTAAACCTTTTAACTCAATAATATTGGACAGGGCGAGATTATTTTCCAATTCCTGTAGTCTTCCATGAAGATAAGATTGCCTCTCCTTGGCGGCGGCATATTCGGCGTTTTCGGAAAGATCGCCGTGCGCGCGGGCAACTTCAATATCACGAATATTTTCAGGAATGGATTTGTTTTTTAACGTTTCCAAATCCTTTTTCAATTTTGTAAAACCTGCTTTGGTAATTGGTATTTTTTGCATAATAACTCCAAAATATTTTACCGCATCCTGACTTGATTTTTGTTTAATAGAGAATACGCACTCTGTCAAGAGACATTTGACTTCACGGCGCAAGCTTTAATTGTCTTCTCTCGTATGATTTCTCAACCTCCTCTCGCCGGGTATTTTGCCTGTCTGGTCTACAACTCTTATAGCATCTCAACATGGTCAGGCGGAAGTTGTATTGTCGCAGTAATTATGTTATTTGTTTCCCAACTAAAAAAGTTCTGCTACTGAAACCATGCGTGATAAATTCGAACGTGAAATAAATTACCTGCGTGTTTCTATTACCGATAGATGCAATTTGCATTGCAGTTATTGTAGGCCCAAAGAAGGAATTTCTCTGAAAGGCCATGATGATATTCTCCGGTACGAAGAGATAATCCGCATCGTTTCCGTCGCCGTAAAGATGGGACTAATCAAGGTACGGCTGACAGGGGGCGAGCCGCTTGTCCGTCGCGGCTTTATTGAATTCATTGCTGCGCTAAAAGGCATCAATGGCTTACAGGACATAAGCCTTACCACCAACGGTATTCTTTTGGAAGAATTTGCCCAGGATATTTTCAGCGCCGGCATCCGCCGCATCAACGTCAGCCTCGATTCCCTCAACAAAGGTAAGTACTTCCGCGTCACTAACGGCGGCGATTTAGAGGCCGTTTTGCGCGGGATTACCAAAGCCGAAGAAATTGGTTTTTCGCCGATAAAAATTAACACTGTCGCCATCAAAGGATTCAATGATGATGAAGTGCTGGAATTTGCTCAATTGGCACTAAATAAGCCTTTTCAGGTACGCTTCATTGAATTGATGCCGGTGGGACAGGCAAAATCTGAATACAACAATGATTATCTGCCGGCAACTCAATTAATGCAGGAAATCAATAGCCGCTATAAGTTGGAAAAAATAACGGGCAAGAGAAACAGATCGGATGGTCCCGCAACAATCTTCAGGATTAAAGGAGGCCGCGGCGAAATAGGTTTTATCAATCCGATAAGCGATCATTTCTGTGCGACCTGCAACCGTTTGCGTTTGACCGCCGATGGAAAATTGCGTTCTTGCTTACTTAACGAAAACGAAATTGACTTAAAAAAGGCTCTGCGGGAAAATTGCAGTGACGCGGAACTGGAAGGATATATCCGGGAAGCGGTATTATTAAAGCCCAAGCAACACGATTTGGCCTGTACGGAAACGCATTTGAAAAAATGCCACCGGAATATGTCGGCGATTGGCGGTTGAAAAAAGATAATAGAATAGAGTATAATTTATTATGCCGACGGTAAAAATTGAAATGCGGGCAGGTAAGACCGCTGCTTATAAAAAGGCTTTATTGGATGGCATCCATCAGGCGCTTGTCGATGCTTTTAAAATACCTGATTATGATCGCAACCAGAAGATTTATGAGTTGGTGTCAAAAAACTATGGAAATACTATCCAATAGAACTGCTGATTATATTGTTATTGAAATCACAGCCTTTCAAGGACGGTCAATGGAAGCCAAAAGAAATCTTTATAAGAATATCGTCACCGAACTTTCGACGCGCGTGGGTATTAAAAGTGATGATGTGGCGATTATTTTACATGAAGTTCCAATGGAAAATTGGAGTGTACTCGGCGGCAAGCCTGCCAGTGAAGTTGATCTAGAATTTAATGTAAAAGTTTAATCAGGAGATTGGTCAAATGGTTTTTGATCAAAAAATGGCCCAATTATCAGAACAGCGACTGGAAGCATCGCTGGGGCGTTATATTTTTTCACGGCAAAAGGAACTGATCCTGGATTTAGTGGCTCCTCACGCCGGTGAAAGGGTGCTGGACGTGAGTTGCGGCACGGGTAATCATTTGCAGTTTTTCCGGGAAAAATGGTGTTCTGTAACAGGAATTGATCCCTGCGCAGAAACATTAAACATTGCCCGATCTAAATTAGGAGAAGACGCTGAATTGCTTGTAGGTAACGCCGAAGATATTCCCTTTTCCGATGACGAATTTGATATTGTAACCTTGATTAACATTCTAGAGATTGCTAATAATCCACAGAAAGTAATCGCGGAAGCAATTAGGGTTTGCCGCGGCCGTGTTTTTATCGGCTTTTTAAATAACTATTCCTTTGCAGGAACAAAACAACGATTAAAAGAACTATTTGGTTTTCCCCTTTCTCAAAAAATACGCTTTTTTAGTTTGAATGAAATTAAAATCATGGTGGGAAGTTTAATTGGCGATGTGGCCGTCAAATGGGGCAGTGTCATTTATTTCCCCGGCATTGTTTACGCCTTTTTTGAAGAGTTGGAGGAATTATTTCCTCTGGAAAAAAATCCATTGGGAGCCTTTGCCGGTCTCACCTTTCCCGTAAAATACACTTACAGAACAGTTCAAAGCCCCATAATGGAATCATTTAAGCTAAACGCCGAAGCCCAAGCTTCGGCTCCCAGTGCTGTCCGGAATATGTTACGAGAGACCCATAAATGATTCGAGAAGCTCTACTTTACGAAAAGCTTAATAATAAGCGCGTGCACTGTAATTTATGCACACATGGATGCACTATTAAACCGGACAGGCGGGGTATCTGTGGCGTAAGGGAAAATAAGGACGGCGTTCTTTATTCATTGGTTTACGGAACGCTGATTGCCGAAAACATCGATCCTATCGAAAAAAAACCTTTTTTCCATGTTTATCCGGGCTCTCTTTCCTACTCCATTGCTACCGTCGGATGTAATTTCAGTTGTGAATTCTGCCAGAACCATGAAATTTCGCAGATGCCGCGCTCTACGCTCATGATAACCGGCAAAGATGTTGCGCCTGAAGAAATTGTTGCTCGGGCGAAAAAAAGCGGCTCGAAAACAATCGCCTATACTTACACTGAACCGACAATTTATTTTGAATTGGCCTATGATACCGCAAAAATTGCCCATGAAAATGGTTTAAAAAATGTGTTTGTCACCAACGGCTTTATGACCTCTGAAGCAATTGATACAATCGCTCCTTTTTTGTCCGCCGCCAATGTAGATTTGAAATCTTTCCGTGATGATTTTTATAAGAAACAGTGCGGAGCAAGGCTCAAACCAGTTTTGGAGAGTCTGAAAAAAATGAAGGAAAAGGGGATCTGGGTGGAAATAACTACGTTACTTATTCCCTCTCTGAACGATAGTGATGAAGAATTAAAAGACATCGCACAATTTATTGCCGGATTGGGAAAAGAAACGCCTTGGCATATCAGCCGCTTTCATCCGCAGTTCAAAATGAACAGCTTACCGGTAACTCCTGTGGCCTCACTGCATCGAGCGACTGAAATTGGAAAACAGTCTGGCTTGAAATACGTTTACAGCGGCAATGTGCCCGGGGATGAAGGGGAAAGCACTTACTGCTTTAATTGCCAGAAACTTCTGATTGAACGTTATGGTTTTAAAATCATAAGCGTCAATCTGACCGGAAATAAATGCCCCAACTGCGGAACTGAATTGGAAGGCATTTTCTAAGAACAAATCACCTTATCAAATACTGCCACTATCAAGGTAATTATATGTGAAAATTTGAACTTGCCTGTACAAATAGAGGAAAGATCAAATTTAGGGGTTTCTTTCTGTACTCTGCGATATCACTTTTTTGGAAGGACTCGTGATTATAACTGAAAATGATCATCCTGGAATCCAGCTTTTCTTGACACACAGGAACTCTATTCGTATACTATTAAAATAAATTCTTATCTAAAAGGAGGCACCATGAAGATAAGTGCGCGTAACATACTGAAGGGAAAAATAATCAAAGTTACAAGTGGTGCTGTGAATACAGAAATACTTTTAGAACTTCCGGGCGGAGAACAGTTGGTTTCGATCATTTCCAAAGAATCCGCAACAAAGCTCGATTTGAAAGCTGGCAGGGCAGCATATGCCGTTATAAAAGCTTCCACTGTAATGATAGCTGTCGATTAAGCCTTTCGTTTCGTAACTTAAATTCAAGTTTAAACCCATTGACTTTCCACTGGTGGGTGGGTATTTTGTCTGCAAGTGGATACTAAAATTGGATACTTATTACCCATATTTATGCTTTCAAAGGAAGCTTACTAATTTCTGTAAAGCTGTAATATCAATATTAATTCGATATGTTGCACTTTAAACTGATAAGATTGGCACGACCATTGCTTTTGATTATCGCACAAGATATATTTAAAACTTATGAAAAGAGAAAGAGTAATCAACAATGGGGAAAAACCATTCTTTTGTGACGATCATTTCTCTGGTGTTTAACTACGAAGGAGGACATAAATAATGATGATGTCAATCTGGAAGATGACAACTAGAAAACATATACCGAAACGGTGGTTAGCGAGAGCAGGCCTTCGTCTCTTGCTCTTCTTATTAATCCTTGCTCTGGTCGCATGTTATCCGGCGACTTATCGTGAAGTCCCCAGTCCAAGCCCAGCCCCAAAGGCTCCCCTTACCCAAGTCTATTTTTACCCGAAAGAGGGCCAGACGACAGAGCAGCAGTCACGAGACCACTATGAATGTTACAATTGGGCAGTACAACAGACCGGCTTTGATCCGAGTCAGTCCTCGATTCCACCCGAACAACGTGTCAAAGTGGTGCCGATGCCTCCACCCGGTCATGATACCGCCGTTTTGGCCATTGCCGGTGCGGTACTGGGCGCGTTAATAGCCGGTCCGAGGCACGCAGGTGCCGGTGCATTGATTGGTGCAGGGAGCGGGGCTGTTGTAGGTGCTGCATCAGATGTATCCCGGCAACAGCAAGCCCAGCAGATGGAAGAAGCTTATGTCAATCGCGATCAGGCGCTGGACGCTCGCTATGAAGGAAAGGCGAGCGACTTCCGGCGGGCGATGTCAGCTTGCCTCGAAGGCCGCGGCTATAGTGTGCAGTAAAGAAGACTAATATCTATATTTGATTTTATGGAGGTAATTACCATGTCATATATTCGGAATACGAGCCGCTACCTTGTGATAGAGCTTATGCTCGCAGTTTTGTCGGGGATTATAATGTTCGGGTTTACGCAGGTGGTAAGTGCGGAAGAGCGCGGCTCCGGTCGTCACGAGGTCATGGATTCGCGTCACGGCCATAACCATGCCTACCCGGTACGCGGTCAGTACTTTGAAAGGCTGCCAAGCGGCTACCGAGCGGTACTTTCTGGCCACTCACGATATTATTTCTACGGAGGTGTCTGGTACCGCCCATACGGCCCGCGTTTTGTTGTCGTTGCACCTCCATTCGGTCTTGTAGTTCCCTTGTTGCCGTTGTACTACACGACACTCTGGGTAGGCGGTGTACCTTACTATTATGCCAATGAAGTATATTATACTCAAACCGCTGGCGGTTATATGGTTGCTGAACCGCCGAAGGGTGAAGTTGCGCAGGCACCACCAACAACAGCAGGACAATTGTTCGTCTATCCTCGCAAAGGGCAGAGCGAAAAGCAACAGGCTAAAGATCGTTACGAATGCCACAGCTGGGCTGTGAGCCAAATAGGCTATGACCCGACTCAGCCGACAAGTAGTGTACCCGAGGCTCAGACGAACCAGAAGCGCGCAGACTATCAACGAGCGATGGGTGCCTGTCTTGATGCCCGCGGGTATACCGCAAAATAACAGAAAACGGCCATTCCCGGTTCTGCCGATAACGAGAGATTACCAGGCTCGCTGACTCAAATTTTGCGAGAAATGGAGTCCGACAATCCAGAGCATTTTCATATAGCCGCAAGTCGGCTAATGTAGATAATCATGACTTTTCAGCAAACAGATTTGAATGATTTAAAAAAAGCAAAGATGCTACTGGAGAACACGGGTATAGCGACAAAAATCACCAACTTATTTGGTATTCCAATTGAAAAAGGATTTGAACTCTTGCCTGACAATTGGAATAGGAAAATCGGTGAGGTGACCCAGGCAGCTTTATCCAAGGCAGCTCATGCCGCAGTTTTCACAATGAAAGATGCGCCTGGTGAAGAAGCATCTAATATCTGGCATAAAATAGCTGTAGCTATGACAGGCGGCATTGGAGGTTTCTTTGGGCTACCAGCATTGGCGGTAGAGCTACCAATATCAACAACAATCATGTTACGATCTATAGCTGATATTGCGAGAAGCGAAGGTGAAACTATCAGTATGATTGCATCCAAAATAGCGTGTATTGAGGTGTTTGCTTTAGGTGGACCCAGCAAGAGTGATAATGCTTATGAATCTGGATATTTTGCAGTTCGTGCAGCTTTAGCAGGATCTGTAAAAAAAACTGCTGAATATATAGCAGAAAAAGGTCTGACTGAAGAAGGCGCCCCTGCTCTTGTTCGACTGATAATTCAAATTGCAGACCGCTTTAGTATTCAAGTATCGGAGAAAACGGCAGCACAAGCAATTCCCGCAATAGGAGCAGCGGGAGGGGCTCTTATAAATACATTATTTATTGATCATTTTCAGGATATGGCACGTGGTCATTTTATAGTACGGCGTCTTGAAAGAAAGTATGGTAAAAAAATCGTGAAAGCAAAATACGAGACAGTTTGAATTGGCTAACAAGAAGCTCCAGCGGACACAAAAAGCCGCACCACTGACCTTTTCGTTAAATCATTACGCAAATCCTCAAAATATTTTATTCACCATTGTTGTTGACTGAGAGGTGTTAACGATAATCAAGATAGGACTTAATTGGACACTGAGACCAATCTATATTAAAATGGAAATAATTTCCGGGATCGAATGATCCCGATTTCTGTTGAATTCTGTAAATTAACACTCCAGGAGGAAAAAAAGATGAAGATATTGGGCATAAATGCAAGTCCCAGAAGTTCTAACAGCCAGACCCTGAAATTGGTCAAGGCTGTCCTAAATGGGGCTAGGTCTAAGGGCGCCAAGACGGAACTGGTGGACATCTGCAAGTTGAATATAGAATTCTGCACTGCCTGTGGGATCTGTCACAAGAAAGGAAAGTGCGTGAAGAAGGACGACTTTCAATTCCTTTACGAGAAGGTGCTGACCACTGACGGCCTGGTCATGGGTTCCCCCAATTACTGCCGGTCAGTCACTGCCCAGATGAAGACCATAATCGACCGCATGGCAGACGCTATCCACTGCCAACTGCTAATCGGCAAGTACACTGTCAACGTAGCTACCTCGGGAGGTACCGGTCAGTACAAGCAAGTTACTGAATATTTGAATAAGATCATGCTCAATTTCGGATCTTTTGTTACCGGGAGCACAGGGGTATCAATAAGACAGGGTCCCAAGGCCTTTGAAAATGCCGAGAAGAGGGCTTTTCAGCTTGGGGAAAACCTGACAGAAGATATCAGTGTCAAGAAAAACTATCCAAATCAGAGAAGGATCATGAAAGAGAACAGGACGTACTTTCAAAGCTTGGTGAAAATGCACAAGGACGATTGGAGTCACGAGTTCGAATATTGGAATAGGATTGACGGGAGGTAAGGAGCAGAGAGACTTTAATCATCTTGATCAATAATTGACCTAGCAGTCATTGTCAACGGAACTACAGAATCCTTCCTGTTATGACCCACATTCTCTTTACCAAATTTTTATTCTGTTTGTGTTTACAGATGTAAGATTCTTTCCACCAAGCGGTTTGCCAGTAACACGAGGCAAGCTGCTGTAAAGTGGCCGCTAATGCATCATGATATCCTTAGTATTTTTGACTCTAACCGCCGCCTAAGGCTTTGTAGAGGGCGATGAGATCGGTGGCGATACTACGCTCGCTCTGCACCAACGCGTCTTCGGAGGCGTAAAGAGAACGCTGGGCATTGAGCACGTTGAGAAAATCAGTCTGGCCCTCAGTGTAAAGCTGCAATGACAAGTCCACTGCTTTGCGGTTGGCGATAACAGCATCATTAAGTGCCTTGCGGTGCTGTTGTTCCTTGGCAAACGCAATCAACGCATTTTCGACATCCTGAAATGCAGCCAGGACTGTTTTCTGGTAGGTGATGAACGCTTGGTCACGCAGAGCCTCCTGCAAATGTATGTTCGACACAATCGCACCGCCTTGGAAAATTGGCCAAGTTACCGCTGGACCAAAGGCGTATGAGCGGCTGACGTCAGTCCACCACGTGCTTAGCAGGTTGGTACTCCAGCTCATTGTCCCGGTTAAGGAAAAATTAGGGAAAAGGTTAGCTGTAGCGACACCGATTTGTGCGGCAGCGGCATGCAATTGAGCCTCCGCTGCGCGAATGTCGGGCCGACATCGTAACAAATCTGACGGTAAACCGACGGGCACTTGTGCCGGTATGCTGGGCAGATTACCCGTCGGCGATAATTGTTTCAATAATTCCGCCGGCAGCCGTGCCAACAACACACTCAAAGCATAGATGGACTGCTGTGCAGCGGTTTCAAAGACCGGGATTTGAGACTCGGTCGTAGCAACATTAGAATCGGCCTCGGCGACGTCAAGCGCACTGTCGAAGCCCACATTAAATAGTTTACGAGTAATGTCAGCGGTGTGTTTCTGGGCTTCAAGATTGTTTTGCGCGATCACAATCTCCTGCTGGTAACCGCGAAGCTGGATGTAATTGAGTGCCACTTCAGCGATGATGCTGACCTGTACGTCGCGGATATTTTCAATTGCGGCTTGGATATTGGCATTGGCTGATTCCACATTGCGGCGCAGGCCGCCAAACAGGTCAAGTTCCCACACGGCGTCCAAACCGGCTTGATAAAGATCTTGCCAATGTTGGTTGTCTGGCGTGGTGGCCGCATCGTGTAATCTCTGGTAACTGCCTGAGGCTGTAACTCCCGGCCACAATCCGCCGACAGCGATTCCTCGCATGGCGCGGGCCTGGCGCAAATTCGCCTCGGCTATTTGCAGATCGAGGTTTGTCCTTACCGCTTCCTCGACAAGTTCGGTCAATATCGGATCGTTGAATTGCTGCCACCACTTAGTGAGGTCGGCTGGCTGCGCAGTAGCTACTGATGGTTGGGTAGTCGGTGCCTTTGCCACGCCGACCCACTCGGGGGGGGCTGTCGTAATCGGCGGATGATAATCCGGACCGACCATGCACCCGTTTACTATTAAAACGGCTAAACTGACCGCCGCAACCGAGACCGAAACGTAGCACCGTTGATCGTGCGTATGCATTAGTTCTGCCTCACTCATACCGGAGCGCCTCGATGGGATCAAGCCTCGACGCTTTCCATGCCGGGTAGAAACCGAAAATAATACCCACACTAGCCGAAACAATAACGGCAGCTACTATTGCGCCCACCGAAACTGCCGTCGGCCAATGCAACACCGCGGATACAATGTACGAGCTGCCGCGGCCAAGCACGATGCCCAAAGTGCCGCCGAGTAGGCACAGCACGACCGCTTCGGTCAAAAACTGCCGTAGGATGTCACTAGGCTCGGCGCCTACCGCCATGCGCAGACCGATCTCACGCGTTCGTTCGGTGACCGAGACGAGCATGATATTCATGATGCCGACGCCACCGACCACGAGCGAGATCATTGCCACGCACAAAAGCAGTTTGGTTATCAACTCCGTTGTCGAACTCATTGCCTTGGCGATCTCGGTCATATCACGTACGTTAAAATCATTCACATCGGTGACGCGAAGATGGTGCCTTTCGCGCAGCAGCATGATGATCTGCTCAATAGCAAAAGGAATCTGGCTGCCTGACTGCGCGGCGGTCAGGATCTGGTCAACATTAGCGAAACGGATCGGTTGCGGCGCGTCGGCCTGCTCTGAGTCCGTCGGAACATAATAGAGATTTTGCTGGATATTGGGATAAATCAGGTTGAGCGTATTAACTTCGCTACTGTTCGCGGTATTCGTACTGCTCTGATTGGCATTGGCAAGCGAGGAAGCAACCACGCGATATTTGATTGTCGTCCACGGCGCCAACAGGATATCATCCTGGTCCATACCCATTACATTCGCGCCTTTTTTCTGCAAAACACCGATGACTTTAAAAGCAACATTGCGGATACGGATTTCTTTGCCGATAGGCGACTCCCCTCCGAATAACTCGCTCACAATTGTCTGGCCTATTATGCACACTTTACTGGAGTTGCGAACGTCATGCTCGGTGAACGCGTCACCCTTGTCCAGATCGGTCCATTCCCGGACATCCAGAAACGATGGCGTGGTGCCATAGACATAAGTCGGCACCCAGTTGCGGTTACCATACACTATCTGCGTGCGTGCGCGCACAATCGGTGCCACACTCCTGACAGAGGGGCACTCTTTAGTGATCGCATCTGCATCCTGCGGCGTCAGCGTCATCTTGCTGCCGGATCCTTGGTTGACACCGCTAATGCTAATTGCACCCGGCACGATCACGAGGGTGTTAGCACCTATACTGGCCATGGTGCGTTGGATGGCTATCGTTGTGCCGTTGCCAATCTCCATCATAGCGATTACCGCTCCGACACCGATGACGATACCCAGCGTGGTGAGCAAAGTGCGCATCACATTGCGTCCAAGTGCGCCGAAGGCCGTTTTCATGGTGCTATATAATCTCATACAGCACCTTTGGGTTCGGGTTGACCCGTGCCGTTTATTAGGCCATCCTTGATATGAATGACTCGCTGGGCGTGTTTTGCCACGCCGGGATCGTGGGTAACGAGGATGACTGTGATGCCATCGACGCTGTTGAACTGCTGGAACATCTCGAGAATTTCCTCGCTGGTGCGTGAATCGAGGTTGCCGGTCGGTTCGTCAGCCAGTAGCACTCGCGGCTGATTGACCAGCGATCGGGCGATAGCAACACGCTGCTGTTCGCCACCGGAAAGTTGAGAGGGCTGGTGATCAATGCGATCCGCCAAACCAACTTTCTGCAGCAACTCAGCGGCACGCTGTTTCTTTTGATGTTCATTGAGGTTTTCCTTAGTATAGATCAGCGGCATCAAAACGTTTTCCAATGCCGTGGTGCGCGGCAATAAATTGAAGCTTTGGAAAACAAAACCTATTACCCGGTTTCGCAGCCGGGCCCTTTCCGTGGCGGTGAGCCAGGTAATCTCGTGGCCGTCCAGCCAGTACTTTCCTGAAGTCGGGTGATCCAAACAGCCGAGGATATTCATCAATGTGCTTTTGCCGGAGCCACTGGCACCCATCAACGCCACAAGTTCGCCGCGGGAGATATTCAGCGACACGTCTTTGAGCACCGGCAAGTCAATCTCACCGAGATAGTAGGTCTTATGTATGTCTCGCAGTTCGATCAAATCCATGAATGGGTCACATCCTGACTAACTTTACCGGTCACCGCCGGGACTGCCCGAGCCAGTCTGGCCCTGGCGCTGCCCCCGCCCCACTTGGGGCGTAAACGGACTGCGTTCAGCACTGGGGATATCTGCAGTTTCTTGTGTTGCCTCGCCGATGACTACACGCAGGCCCTCGGTCAAATCGCTGCCTTCAACCTCCGTGAATGTGCCGTCCGTCAACCCGATTTTCACGCGCACAGGCCGGACGAACTTTCCTTGCTCGACCCAGATGGTTCCACGTGCTTGTAGTGTCGCGATGGTGTCAGAGACACCGCTACTTTCCCGGCTTGGAGAACCGGCATGTACATGTGGTGTTTGGCGAAACTCAGGGGTGATCTGTTTGGGCCGCGGCAACCAACGCAGTGCTGTATTCGGAATCAGCAGCACGCCTTTCCGACGGCCAATCATGAACTGGACGTTGGCTGTCAAATAAGGCAGCAGTTTGCCATCGTCATTTTTAGTGTTGACTTCGACGGTGTAAGTGACGACGTTCTGCGTCATCGTCGCATTGAGGCGGATTTTGCCGACCCTACCTTGGAACACCTGGTTAGGAAGAGCATCCACGGTGAACTCCACCGGCTGGTCTTTAGAAATGTTGCCTATGTCGGCTTCGTTGACCGACACCCAAATCTGGATGCGCTTGAGGTCTTTCGCAATGAGAAATAGGCTCGACGCACTCAGGCTGGAAACAACGGTCTGGCCGATGTTAACCCGGCGGTCAACAATCACACCCTTGACCGGTGACTTTATGGTACAGTAATTGAGATTAATCTGGGCGGTGGCGAGGTTTGCTTTGGCTTGTGCCACCGCTGCCTTCGCTTGCTCTACGGCCGCATCAGCGGCCGCCAAGTTGGCTTTGGCTACTTCGTAATTGGCTTTGTATTGGTCGTAGGCACTCTGTGCCAACGCATCGGACGGGCCAAGCTTCTGCGCCCGACCCCAGTCCTGCTGGGCCTGCAGCAATTTTGCTTTCATCTGAAGAACGTTGGCGTCAGCACTGATCTTATTAGCCTCAGCCTGCTGGACTTGGGCCTTAGCAGTATCCACGGCGGCGGCATAAAGCGAATCGTCAATATTGGCCAGCACCGTACCCACATTTACAACCGAGCCGTAGTCAATTGCTTTCCCGTGTTTGTCCTTGCCGAAAGTGCTAATCAACCCCGAAACTTGAGCACCAACATCCACTACTACCTCCGGCTCAACCGTGCCCGTTGCGCTGATTGTAGCCACCAGATCGCCCCGTTTCACCGGTATCGTGCGGTACGTCGGCACCTTCTTTCCCGTGGACCAGAATGACCACACACCAAAACCACTGATCACGACAAGCACTATAACTGCTAGGAACATGATTCTAACTTTTCGTCGCATAATAATCATCTCTACGGTTTACGGGTCTACCGCTTAATGATCCGTGAGGTCAAAGCATATTCATATTACACAGGTAATGCAATTTCACGCAATATTACTGGATAATCGCGGCCATTAAAAGGATTAAACTTTCTATTTCTCCTAATAATCACCTCCATATGACTGCAGGAATAAAACGCAAAAAATATACCAGAAATGAGTAAAAAAATGTAATCACTTAATATGATAGAATATTTAATAATTGGTATTGTAGAGTAGCAAATTCCTTCCCATAAAAATGGGAAGGATATATCCAATCTGAGGTATCCAACTGAATAAAAAGTACCCATGCAGATGAGTTTACGAAAACTGCCACAATATCCTGCTTTATGGGCAGGGATGAATGGCAAAACAATTTTCGTAAAACTTAAAATGATCTTATCCCCTTTGGAAGCTAAAAGAGAAAGAGTCACGCCCTCAGTATATATTAGAATTATTACGGAAACAGAAAAGATAGTTCCTGTTCTCCTAATTAGAGCGATAAACTACCGTTAATTGCAATTCGGTGTAATTACCGGGGGCATTCTCACTTAATTTTGGTTCTGTCTATTTGCAATAAATACCAACTTTCAATTGGAAATCATGAATCATTAGCGTATATTAAACCCCTTACTTTGTAGGTGTTTTCAGCAAGCACTTCTTCCTGTAAGAGAGATTTCTCAAGTTTTCCGGTAGACGCAACATTTCTTGGAATATTCGACAATGTCCAGAAAAAGAACGCTGCAAATAAATATCCTATTTGAACGCAATTTTAAATTTGGGAAACTTTGGGAATCAATGCTCATTGCAACCTCTGTAATGAAGACTATAAATAAAAATAGTGATAAAATAAAGTAATTCCGCCATTGACTTAACTGTAGCTTATGAATAAATTAAAACAAAAAGATAGAGGAGAAAAGTATGGATGAAATATTTACAAAGAAAGTGCGGTCTGCGGCAGTGGCTGGATGGTGGACTTTGTTAATCGCCTATTGTATTCTGCTGATTCAATGGCTTGCTTATTGGCTGATCATGAACAGACAGCCAGAAGGAATGCTTTGCCTCTGGGGTAAAGGCTTTACTTGGGCGGAAATTCGTACTATCTGGCTGTGGGCAATGGTGACATATAAACTCGGCTGTGGAATGATACTATTTGTCGTGATCTGGCTGACACTTTGGGCAAGACAGCTGGCAAAAAAATAGAATTGACGGTTATGGCTAAATAGCTGTTTTCAGCAAGCACTTCTTAGTTGGAAAAGATGAAAAACTTGTTCGAATATCTTGCAGTATGAATTGGAAGGTAATTAATATTTATCACTGGGGTTTCGATGAGAAGAAATGCTAACCAAGGCATCCACCGGACAGCTTTCAGCCATCGCTGATCCGCACGTTGCAAATCAATTATTGCAAACGCAAATCCTTAAAATATTTTATTCATCCACCATGGTTGTTGACTTGTAGGTGTAAGTAGCATTTGCTTCTTCCTGAAAGCAACAAAGCGTCAACCTTAACGAAAATGCAGGACTTCAATCCGAAAGCATTGATGTTTTTTCCTCAACAATTATGATATGCTTGCACTATTCTGTGAGTGGCCGGGGGCCAACTCGCGCATAGTTGAAATCATGTAGCGCCGTCGGGAACAAGGCTAAAAAAGGGAAAAGACAAATCTACAACCTGTAGTATTGGGAGAAACCGGTCTACTCGACTCCGATACGGCTCCCGTTAGTTTTTTTAAATCAACAGGTAATCATCAGGGATTTTTTTGAGAAGAGAGGCTGGAAACGGGATAAATTTTTCGTTATGATGAATCAAACTATTATAGAGATATAACAGTAACAACAGGGACAATATGAAACGAAAAGTTGCACATCTGCGCGAAAGCCTTATCCTCATCGGCGCCATTATCATGTTGGTTGGTTTGGGTAGTGCCATCATGATTTATCAGTCAGCTGGGGATGATTCAGAAAGCGTGTTGGGTTACGAAATAATAGATGGATCTGCTTATCCGATTAGGCCTGAAGATTCCAGGATGTATAGGCGTGATTTGGAACTTTATGGTGGAAAAGCAGCTGTGATTACTGATGATTTCAGTCGTTGGTTTGTCGGATTATGGCATGGAAAATCACTCGCCTTCACAGTAGCCGGCATTAGCATTTTTATATCCTTTGTGTTTTTCTTTGCTGCCAGTCGCTTGCCATTCCTCTTAAAATCTGATGTCCACAATGAAAACAATCGGGAGTGACCTCTATTCGACACTTCGTCACACTGATGACCTTGGGCTATTGCTGCGTCGTGATCAAGGACTGCTATGCGGATTGTGATACTAAAGTCCATCACTGCCTTGATTCTGCCGATTGGGCGAGCTGAAAAAATCGGGAGATAGAATTTTTACATATATCTTTCTTGTTATCCGCAAATCGTCAACCTCGACGAAAATGCAGGACTTCACATCAAAATCATTAATGCTATTTCCTCGATAATATGATAAAAATCCAAATTACTAATTATAAAACACTTGAAGAGGAAGAGATGAAAAAAATTATTAAAATCATTTTATTATTTGTTTGTTTTGCCGTTCCTTCAATGGCTTTTGCAAAGGATAGAGTTGTCCAATTAAATTTATCTGGCTGTGCCGATTGTAACGCAGATGTTAGAATAGGGGCAATCTTAAAAAAAACTAAAGGCGTCAAGAGGTATAAAAATAAGGGGCATGGTTTGTTAATTATTACCTTCAATGACGAAATTACTACGCTAAATGTCATCATTAATGAGCTCTCAAGAGGAAAGTTGTTCGTTGAAGGCGAAGCGATTTTTCTGAAATGAGAATAATTATTTTTTTAATTAAAATTGATTAAAATACATTATAATATATTTGAAAGGCAAATTTATTAATAAAGAGATTGAAAACAATAGAAGAACTTTTTACGACAATACTGTCGTAGATGCCTGTCTGAGATTATTTCGGGAAAAAGGTATTCAACTTAAAGGTACATGATTTTAAATCGTAAACTCCGATGTAGTTTTACCTGACTGAGGGATCTTGCGCATGAATAAAAGACGTTTTGTTTATTCATCACCGATGATTCTTCTATTGATCGTTGCTGTTGCCGGCTGGCTTGCCACGGACTATCTCGGTAATAAAGCCCGGCAGGAAATCATCGGAGAAAGCCGAGCTTCAGTATTAACCCTGTCCACCTATGTATCCTCAACATTCGCAAACGTCGAAGCGGCCGTTAAATCCCTGGCCGGTTCTCCCTGGATCGCTCCCGCACTAATATCCAAAAGGGATCAGGATATTGAACATGCCAATAGCGCGTTAGACAGATACAATTCCGCTTTAAACGCTTCCGTGTCCTACCTGATGGATGCCGATGGCATGACTGTGGCATCCTCCAACCGTAAAGATCCGGACAGCTTTGTAGGGCAATCCTATCGTTTTCGTCCTTATTTTCAGGAAGCGGCCAGAGGCCAACTAAGTCATTATTTTGCGCTGGGCATTACTTCCGGAAAGAGGGGTTTCTATGCCAGCTACCCGGTTCAGAATCGTCTGAGTAAAGTGCTTGGCGTGGTCGCGATGAAAAAGGATCTTGACGATATGGGGATCTTTTTCAGAAAATTCTCCTTTTGCTTTCTCATCAGCCCGGACGGCATTATTTTTCTGTCCAGCAAGCCGGCAATGGTTCTAAAAAGTTTCTGGCCGCTGAACAAAACAGCACAAGAAAAATTGATTGCTTCCCAGCAATTCGGCAATAAACTCTCTGAAGACGTTTTTTTAAAAAAGGAGATTGCCGATGGTACGGAAGTTACTTTAGAAGGAAAGGATTATTTCGTCTCTAGAAAGGTGATTGACAGCGACGGATGGTCGATTGTGCTTCTGACCCCGACAGATCGAATCTGGATTTACAAATTGACCGGCATTCTAGCAACGATTTTCGTATGCTTTTTAATTATAGTCTTTGCAGGCATTCTCTATTTAACAGACCGATCCCAAGAGGCTATTCGGCAGAGTGAAGAGGGCAAACGCTTGTTACTTCATGCAGCCGGAGAGGGCATATTAGGGGTCGATACCATGGGGCAGTTGACCTTCGTCAACCCCGCCGCCCTGCGCATGCTTGGGTTTGCCGAAGAAGAGATGTTAGGCCAAAGGGTGCACGTTCTCATCCACCATTCCCACAAGGACGGCTCCAACTACCCGATGGAAGAGTGCCCCATGTATGCTTCCTACACTAAGGCTACCGAAAGCCGTGTGGAGGAGGTGCTCTGGCGCAAGGACGGCAGCAGTTTCCCCGTTGAATATTCCAGCATGCCGATCAGCAGGGACGGCAAGGTCATGGGAGCGGTGGTGACCTTTAGGGACATCACTAAACGCAAGCAGGCGGAGGAGGCGCTGCACCGGAGCGAAGAGAAATACCGAACCATTATTGAAAATATCGAGGACGGCTATTTTGAGATAGACCTTACTGGTACGTTTACCTTTGTTAATGATGCGCAGTGCAGAATTGTCGGAACTCCCAGAGAGCAATTGCTCGGTAAGAACAACAGGGCCTATACAAGTGAAGAAGAAGCTAAAAGATTATATCAGATCTTCAGTGGAATCTACATAACAGGGGAACCAGTTAAGGGATTTGCTTTCGAATATAAGAAAAGAGACGGAACTATGGCGTTTACCGAATTGTCTGCATCTCTTATCAAGGATGCGGAAGGCAAACCCATCGGATTCCGAGGCATCTCGCGCGACATCACCGAGCGCAAGCACTTAGAGGAAAAGATCCAGCAGATGGCCTTCCATGATTCCCTGACGGGTCTTCCCAACCGAAAGCTCTTCTCCGATCGCTTGGGTATTGCCTTGGCCCAGGCCCAGAGGAATCAAAAAAAAGTAGGAATCGCGATGCTCGACCTTGACAATTTTAAGGGCGTGAATGACACCCTGGGCCATGATGTCGGGGATATCCTTCTCCAAGCAGCGGCAGAGCGGCTAAGCGCAGCGCTGAGGAAGAGTGATACCGTTGCGCGCTTCGGTGGTGACGAGTTTGTGCTGATAATTCCTGACCTGAAGGCAAGAGAAGATGCGATCCAGGTTGCACAAAAGATCGTTGACAGTTTTTGTAAGCCCTTCCTCATAGACACCCATCAACTCGTTGTGACAACGAGCATCGGCATCGCTGTCTATCCCCATGATGGAACAGATGAAGGTATGCTCCTGAAAAATGCTGATATCGCCATGTATCAAGCCAAGCAAGCGGGGCGAGCCCGATACCAGCTCTATAAAAAGGCCTGAAGATGCGATACTAATCGCATTGACCTATTCAAATGTTTTCAACTTGAAGGAACATGATTTTGAATGGTAATATCACTTCAATTCTGACCTGAAAGTTGAGGATAAGTAGGTAAAATAGAGCCGAACTCACCAGAAATAAATGCTCCACCTGCGGCACTGTATTTGGAAGGAATTTTTTAAAACAAGCGATGCGCAAAGGAGGGAAATTATGGCTCAGACAGAAGTGAAGAAATTTGACAGTGGCGACCTTTTCCCAAAGATGGAATTCAAGCTTACCGACGGCACAGCGTTGACCCTGCCCGAGAAGGACGGCAAAACCTGGTGTGTCTTGCTGATTTACCGGGGACGCTGGTGACCATTCTGCCATCAGCAGTTAGCTGATTTTCAGGGACGTCTTAACGAATTCAGTGAAAAAGGCATCAAAATTATCGGAGCCTCGGTGGATAAACTGGAAGATGCCCAAAAGATGGTTGAACGCCGTAAACTGACCTTCCCGTTGGCATACGGCATGGATGCAAAAGAATTTGCCGGTATGACCGGGGCCTTCTACGATGATAAGAAATTGTTCCTCCATGCAACCGGCTTCATTATCAAACCGGGTGGCACCATCGAAGGCGCCGTTTACAGTACGGGACCGATCGGCCGTTTAGTGGCAACAGACACGTTAATGCTAATCGATTATCTCAAGTCATTGGCGTCACAAAACAAATCGTAATGGATTGGCGCATTGGTCATCAGGTGATTTGATTATGTGGTTTTGTTGTTAAGGAGAAAATATGAGTTCATTGGTAGAAATAAAGAAACATGGAATTTTCACTGAGGTAACCTTAAGCCGACTGGAAGCTTATAATGCTTTCAATCTGGAAATGATTACCCAGTTAGCAATTACGCTTATAAAATTAGCAACAGATGATTCTGTAAGAGGCATTATAATTACCGGTAAGGGAAAAGCGTTTTGCGCCGGAGGAGATCTAAAGTGGGCTGTGGAGTTTGCTGAAAAAAAAGGGGCATCTTTCCACACACTCGCCTCACAACTACATTTGGCTATTGTGGAAATCAGAAGAATGAAGAAACCGGTCATTGCCGCAATCAACGGGATAGCCGCGGGAGCAGGTTTCTCCTTAGCTTTAGCCTGTGATTTCCGGATAATAGAAAAATCAGCAATTTTAAGACAGGCGTATACTTCCAACGGATTATGTATTGACGGTGGTGGTACCTTTATATTGCCAAGAATTGTAGGTCTTGCCCGTTCTTTAGAAATTGCTGCCTTCGATAATCCGATTTCTGCACATCAGGCATTAGAGTGGGGCTTGGTAACCAAAGTTGTTGATGACGGAAAGGCATTGGAAGAATCAATTAATATGCTGAACATACTGGCAAAAGGATCACTCCACTCTTTTGGCTGGTCTAAAAAATTACTTACTGATTCTTTTAATAATTCATTTGAATCACATTTAGAATTGGAAAGAGAAGGCCTCTCTGACTGCGCAAATCATTCTGACGGGCAAGAAGGTCTTAATGCATTTGTTGAAAAACGTAAACCGAAATTCAGCGAAAAATAGAGACTTAATCGTGAAATATCCCTTGGATTTTTCTGTTGAACATCCGGAATTTATGATACGTGTGACCTTCAGGTTATTGGGTCATTGTAAATTGAATTTCTAGCTTAGTGAACATTTAAAACTTTCCCAAATAGATTATACAACACTGATTTCTTAAAACAAAAGGATCAATGCCATGCCTAGACACGATCTTCATTTAAAGCCTTTTGACGAAAGCACACAAGACAAGCTGGAACTATATAGAGAATATTTACGTGAGTGGCTTCCTGTTTTCATCCCTGCATCATATATAGATAGATTGCAGATTTTTGATTTTTTTGCCGGTCCAGGTATCGATATTAATGGTAATTCAGGGAGCCCACTTATTACCTGTGATGAAATTTGCAAGGCTTTGCATCAAAACAACAACCTGAAAGTAAAAATCATAGTTTATTTTAATGAATATGATTCTGATAAATTTAAGTCTTTATCTAAGTGTATTGAAGAGCAAAGGGCTTCTTTGCAACAAGTTGAATTTATATCGAGTCAGAAGGATTTTCATCATGCATTCGACAAATGGAAACCCCTTATGAATACCAAAACCGCAAACCTTTTATTTTTGGATCAAAGCGGTGTACAACAAATCACACAATCTATCTTTCAAAACATTGTTCGACTGCCCATGACTGACTTTATATTTTTTATTTCATCCGCCATAATTAATAGGTTTAAAGATCAACCTGAAATTAGAAAGTATGTACCTGCTAACGACGATGATCTTTCAAGTATGAATGGAACCAATGTGCATCGCATTTTAGCTAATGCTTATCGACGTTGGATACCGGAAGGTTTGCAATATTTCTTAGGCTCATTTTCAATTAAGAAGGGTGCAAATGTATATGGCCTCGTTTTTGGTTCCAGTCACCCCCTTGGCATAGATAAATTTCTGCAAGTTGCATGGCGTCGTGGCGGAGATGCAAATTTTGATATCGATAAAGATGGTATTGATCCTGTACAACCATCGCTATTCTCAGAATTTGACAAACCTACTAAGATTGCATTTTTTGAAAAAGAACTTGAAAAGCAGTTGCTTGAAAATCATTTAAAAACAAACAAAGATATTTATCTTTTTGTATTACAAAATGGTATACTTCCAGCACATGCAAGGGATGCTTTGAGCACATTAGTCAAAACCAATAAGTTGCCAAAGCAAAAGTTCCATATTTCATATGATGCATGGCGAAAGCTAGACGCAGAAACAATTGAACTTTTCAATGGAGATAACAAATGAACGTCGTCTACGAACCCAAAGGTCGCGCAAGGGAATACTCCGAACTGGCGTGCAATCTTTATCGTGGATGCACCCATGGATGCCGGTATTGCTATGCGCCCGCTTGTATGCGTACGACCGGTGAAAAATGGCACGCAAAAGCTGAGCCAAGACAAAGAGTCGTTGAACTTTTTGAAAAAGACGCATGGAAATTACGAGGCGATTCGAGGCGCATTCTATTTTGTTTTCTAAGTGACCCTTATCAACCACTTGAACGTAAAAAGCGCTTAACTAGACAAACCTTAGAGATTGTTCATAAGTATGGTTTGAGAAGTCAAATACTGACAAAAGGCTGTGCTGATCTAATTCAAGATGACATTGAAATAATGAAGAAGGCCGATACTCACCTTGGTATCACACTTAGTTTCATAAATGATGATAAGCGGCGACAATGGGAACCTAATGCCTCATCAGTAAATGATCGACTGGAAATTCTCAAAAATGCACATAAAGCTGGCATTTTTACTTGGGTTAGCCTTGAGCCAGTCATTGATCCGGTTCAAGCACTTGCTGTGATTAGAAAGGCTCACAAGTATGTGAGATTCTGGAAAGTAGGAAAATTAAACCACATGAAAGAATATGAAAAAACAGTGAACTGGCGTAAATTCCTTTATGATGCGGAAACGCTTTTAACTAAATACGGCGCAAAATACTATATCAAAAATGACTTACGCGCCTTTGCCATTAATTAATTTCTGCCCACGCGGAATTTTTCCACCGGGCCTTTAGGAAATAATTTGACAGAATAAGTAATTTGTGTTTTCTTTAAGTCAAACAAGTTCGAACAGGAAAATTAATCACGGGTATGAACCCCAGGGCAAGCCCTGGACCATAATTCCGCCTCACGTGGCGGGGTATCATACCCTCCGCTTACAACGCGGGATTGTTCGACTTGCAAATTTCAATGCACTTCGTTTTTGAAATTGGAGTCTCACAATGAACGTCCTCTCAGTAGCTAGAAGAAACATGGGTAAAAAGCAAGGAGTCAAACAAATGGGGCTACCCATTGTTTTGAGGACGTGTATGCGTTAATGCCTATAAAATATACCTTCCTTGAAGCCATGGGTAAGCCCCATGGCTTTTTTTTGTGAAACTCCAATTCCGAAAGCGCAGCGCATAACCTAAAGGTCACATGTCGGAATTGGCTAGTTGAACAATCCCGCAAAGCGGAGGGTATGAACCCCAAGCTCGGATTGGGGTTCATACCCGTGATATTCGAAACAACCTTACAAAAAACTATAACCGTGTAATTAAAACAGAAAGGAGAACATATGCAGACAACATCTTGGGCTGGATGCCATATACCCCTAATTACACCCTTTAAAGACGACCTGTCGGTCGACGAGGCAGGACTGCGTAAACTTGTCAATTATTATATCGAAGAAGTGGGATGCGATGGCATTGTCCCCTGCGGAACGACCGGAGAATCCCCCACTCTAGATCACCAGGAACACGCCAGAGTAATCGAGGTTGTGATTAAGGAAGCCAGAGGGCGCGTGCCGGTGATGGCCGGAACCGGTTCCAACAGCACCAAAGAAGCTATAGAGATGACCAAGCATGCCGAGGGCAGCGGAGCCTCCGCAAGCCTGCAGGTATGCCCCTATTACAACAGACCCACGCAGGATGGGCTGTTAAAGCATTTCGAAGTAATAGCAACGTCCACAAAGCTCCCGCTTTTTATCTATAATATTCCATCAAGGTCGGCGCGGCTAATTGAAGCAAAAACAATGATCGCGCTTTCCCAGATAGACAATATCATTGGGATGAAAGATGCCTGTGGCGATATGATGATTACGATGGATATTATGCGAGCCACGCGAGTGAGCAAAAAGAAATTCTATATCCTCTCCGGAGAAGACGCGCTGACGTTTCCGATGCTGACTCTGGGCGGAGATGGAGGAATCTTAGCGGTAGCTCATGTTATTGGCAAGGAATATCGGGAAATGATAAAATTGTTCCGTGCGGGAAAAATCAATGAGGCGCGGGAGATTCATTTCCAGACGCTACCGGTTGTGAAGGCATTGTTTATTGAGACCAATCCGGTTCCGGTCAAAGAAGCCCTGACGATGATGGGGCTCCCAGCCGGAAAGCTTCGTCTGCCGCTGGTTCCCCTCCGGCCGGAGAATCGCCAAATTTTGCGTGATACCCTGATCCAGTTCGGAATTTTAAAGGGCTAACAGGGATCGAGATAATACAAAGAAGCTCGATGGAATTTTTCCACCGGGCTTCTGTTTTAATATGACGTACTCTTTGACACGAAAGATATTAGATGATATTCAAAAAAATACCGTGAATAAGGAGAACCTTTGTTGCTGAAGAAGCCAAACCCTCTGTGGTCATTTTTTTCGTCCGTAAAACTGACAATTGTCCTTCTGGTTCTAATTGTCCTTATCTTCATTATAGCCACCTTTCTTCCACCACAGGAGGCGGCTCAGGAATTTGTGCAGCAACTCTCACTAGGGACAGCCAAAGTTTTCTTTTTCTTTCGATTGTCCGACCTTTATCATTCGCCGCTATTTTATGCCCTGATGGGGCTTTTATCACTCAACCTGATCATTTGCTCCATAAACCGTTTCCCTGCATCACTCCAGCAATACAAAGCTCCCTATTTCCCGGAACCGGCGGGCATCTTTGATAATCTCCCTCAGAATCAGATCATCATTGCAAATAAAGAAAAATCCACGGTCAGCCTGGCTGTCGAATCATATCTCAAGGCAAAATATGGGTCCGTCCGAAAAATTGATACAAAAAAAGGGCATGTGTTTTATGGTGAACGAGGGCGCTTTTCTCTTTTTGGCGTTTACGCGGTTCACCTGAGCGTTCTGCTGATGATTGCGGGGGCTATCATCGGCTCTATCTTTGGTTTGGCGGCCGATATCAACATCAAAGAAGGAGAAACCATTAATGTTGTAAATCTCGCAGGAGGGAAAGGAACACACCCGCTTGATTTTTCAGTACGCTGCGATAAATTTACCGTTGAATTTTACGAAAACGGCGCACCAAAAACTTACCGCTCCGATTTGAGCTTTATCAAAAATGGACAAGTGGCGCACCGGGGATCTCTATTGGTTAATCATCCCATCACCTTCGAGGGGCTGCGCTTCTATCAGTCCAGTTACGGCACAGCGCCGGAAATCAAGGCTATAATTACATATACAATCAGCCGCAATAAAAGCAGAGAAATAGTTCTGGCAGCGGGAGATACACTTGACTTGCCGGAAAGCAAAGCCAAGGCCGTTGTCTTGCGTGTTGAAGAAAATATTATGGAGCTGGGACCGGCAGTAAAACTGAGGATCACTTCACCGCAAAAGGATGTCCAGTTTTGGGTTTTTAAAAACATCGACGAGATCAAAACAGCAAATCCCGGCCTGTTATCGCAAGTACCTATTTTCAATCCCGGCCTTTTTAAACCTTTGGTGTTTTCGCTTAACCGGATCGAGCAACAATACTACACCGGTTTGCGTGTCGTTAGTGATCCCGGCGTTCTCCTCGTTGCGGTGGGAGGGGCACTTATGGTTGCCGGTCTAATGATCGTCTTTTTTTGGTCGCATCAACGCTTTTGGGTGCGGATGGAACAAGAAGGAACAAAAATCCGCATCAGTGTTGCCGGCCGGAGCAACCGCAATAGCGCCGTACTACAGCAGCAAATCGATAATTTGTGCAAACGGATCGGTCAGGAGTTGAAAGCATGAACCACTTGATGATTTTAAGCGGGGTGACTTTTGCCTATTTTGCTTCTTTTGTCTTATATCTTTTCAGGATGATTTTCGGAAAAGAATTCTGGGGACGCGCCGCTTCATTTTTAGCCTGGGCGGGACTCGCGGCACAAACGCTCGCCCTGCTTTTAAGGTGGAAAGCCTCCTATGATCGGGGAATGGGGCACGTGCCCCTCTCCAACCTTTTTGAATCCATGATTTTCTTTGCGTGGGCAATTATTCTGATTTATCTGGTCGTTGAATGGCGCACCAAAAATAGAAGCATAGGCGTCTTTGCCGTACCCATAGCCTTTCTGGCCATGGCTTATGCATCCATCTCGCCCGATATCAGCAATCGCATCGAGCCCCTCATCCCAGCTCTGCAAAGCAATTGGCTGACAAGCCACGTCGTAACCTGTTTTATGGGTTACGCCGCGTTTACCGTCGCCTTCGGCTGCGGCCTGCTTTACCTGCTGAAAAACATGGAAAAGGGTGATAAAGAAAAGCCTTCCGGCTTTCTGGGAAAGCTCCCGTCTCTGGTAATGCTTGATGCATTAATTTATCAGAGTATCGCTCTTGGTTTTATCTTTCTCACCATCGGAATCATGACCGGTTCCATCTGGGCTCATTACGCCTGGGGCTCTTACTGGAGTTGGGACCCTAAAGAGACATGGTCCCTCATCACCTGGCTCATCTACGCAATTATGTTGCATGCCCGGTATGTCCGGGGCTGGCGCGGAAAACGTCTGGCCGTGCTTGCCCTTATCGGCTTCGTATCTATTTTGTTCACCTATCTGGGAGTGAATTATCTTCCCGGTTTACACAGCTATCTCAAATCATAAACCATCGCTAATTAAGAGGTACCCAGTAGCACATATTGCATATCGTATTATGTCAATTCTCATTCATCGGCATATAAACAAACTTTTTATTTGCATTGTGCTCTGCTATATGAGATGGATTCCTGAAAATAATATATAATTTAAGACGCAATCTTCATCGTAGATTGGACATGCTTTTTAACCGCAAAATTAACGTTATCAGGCACATTTCCGTCTATAAAATTGTCCTGTGAACGAGAAACTCCAGAAAAAAGGCAAAAAAGATCAAAGTACTATATATTGTGGTATCAATATTTCATTACCACATTTTGTTGTATTTTTTCTTTACAAAGGAAAGTTCTTTTGTTAGTATTTTACAAACTTTTACCAATGCGTTAAAGATAATTTATGAATTTAAAGAAACTGGAAATACTGGGGTTTAAATCATTTCGCGACAAGGTCGTTTTGGATTTTTCCGAAAGCATCACAGCTATCGTTGGGCCTAACGGCTGTGGAAAGTCCAATGTCGTTGACGCCATCCGCTGGGTAATGGGTGAACAGAGGGTCAAAATCCTGCGCGGAAAAAAAATGGACGATGTTATTTTTAACGGCAGTCAGGAATCGGAAGGCGTAGGTATGGCGGAAGTCACCATGACTCTGGCTGCCAACGGACAAACCTTTCCCGGCAATTATTCCGAATTGAGTGAAATATCAATTTCCCGCAAAGTTATCCGCGATGGCGAAAGTGAATACTATCTCAATCGGGTTCCTTGCCGACTTCTGGATGTTCGAGAATTTTTCATGAGCACCGGCGTCGGCGCGAGAACCTATTCCCTGGTCGAACAGGGAAACGTGGCGAGCCTTGTCGAAGCCAAGCCCGAGGATAGAAGATTATATATTGAAGATGCCGCCGGAGTATCCAAATACAAAAGCCGCAAAGATGCCGCAGTCCGTAAAATGGAAGCAACCAAACAAAATTTGCTGCGGCTCAACGATATTATTAAGGAAGTAAAATCGCAACTCAACGCCATCTCCCGGCAGGCCAAAAGAGCGGAACAATACAAGGTTATAAAAGAGCGCATTAAAGAAACGGAATTGACGCTTGCCCTGCAAGGATATACCGAGCTTTTCGAAAAAGGCTCTTCCTTGCAAGCCCGGCGCAATGAAATGCAAAATCAGGAATCAGGCATTCGCGCCAATCTCGAAGCCAAAGAATCGGCTTTGGAAGAGCTCAAAACGAAGCTTTTGGAAAACGAAGAAGCCATTGCCAAAAATCAGCAAGAGATCTATGAAATAAAAAACACTATCAGTATCAAAGAAAAAAATATCGAATTCGCCCGCCATCAGATAACCGACCTCTCCGAACGCAAGAAAAAAGATCTGGTGGAAATCGAACAACTGCGAACGAAAACATCGGGTTTAGATGCCGAAATTAAAAATATGCGGGAAAGTGTAACGAAAGCGGAAGGCTCGATTACTGCCCTCAAAAAAGAACATGACGAAGGCCGACAAAAAGTTCAGGAACTGATCAATGCGGATAAAGAAATAAATAACCAGCTGGAAGAAAAGAAAATCTTATACATCGATGTTGTTACGGAAAAAGCCAAACTCAAAAACATGATTTCCAGCCTCGGCAAAAATATTGAGGATTTAAAAAAGCGCGAAGAAAGAGAAAGCCGGGAAATCGATGAGGGCAAAAGGAAGCTGGCTGATTTAACCGGCAGGCTACAATCAGTAAACGAAGGTCTAATAAACGGTAGCGAAGAAATCCATCAATTGGAAGAAAAAAGAGAGGCAATATCAGGCGAAATCGAAAAGTCTAAATCAGATTTACAGTTAACCGAGGAAAAGATCGCTCAAATTAAGGAAGAAATCGGCTCTAAGTTCTCCCGTTTAAATTCCCTTAAAGAATTTCAGGAATCCTATAAGTGGGGCAATGAAGGGATTAAGGCAATCATCGAAAATAAGGAAAGCCGCGATAAGTTTTACGGCGTTGTGGCTGACCATATCAATGTCCCCCGGGAATATGAAGCGGCTGTGGAAGCAGTGCTGGGGGAAAAACTGCAATATGTTATAGTAAAAAGCCAGGAAGACGGGGTGTGGGCAATTGACTATTTGAAAAACTATCAATTGGGCAGGGGCAGTTTTGTGCCGGTGGAAGCAAGAAGCTATAACGAGGAATTAATCAGCGCCAATCATCCCCAGGAAGCGGAGCCCTTACTGCAAAAAATTAAAGTTACAGAGGACTTTAAAAAAATTGCCGATTGTCTTTTGGGCGATGTTTTACTGATACCCACAATTGAAAGCGGCTTATCTCTTTGGAAGAAAAACGGTTTCCGAGGAACGTTTGTCACGCGGGAGGGCGATCTTATCAGCCCGCAGGGAGTATTAAGCGGCGGCAGCGGGGCAGCGGTGGAAAAAAGTCTTTTATCCACAAAAAGAGAAATTGCCGAGCTGGAAAATGAATTATCGGCGCTCAATTCCAATTTGGATGCGGAAACAAGACGAAAAAGTAAACTTGCGTCAGTACTTGCCCAGTGGGAAGAGGAAATCGGCCAAATAAAAGCCGGCATTCACTCGCTGGAAATCGATATTAACAGCAGAAAAAAAGACAATGAACGGTTTGAAGATGAAATGACCACAACGAAGCAAAGACTCGCCGCTTTGGAGTTCAACCGGCAAAATATTAAAGCGGAAGAAACCGAAGCCTTGGAAAAGATGCAACAAATTAACTCCGATATTTCACGCAAAGATGAAGAAGAAAAAGAAATAAACGAAATTATTTCTTCTTTCAACGCGGAGAAGGAACAATCCCGGGCAGCCATTGATGAACAAGAACGCTATTTAACCGGCAAAAAAATCGAATTGGCTTCTTTAGATGAAAAAAAAGAAGCCGATTTGCGCACAATTTTAAGACTGCAAAACGATATTAAATCTATCGAGAATGAAATTCTGACCAAAGAGGAAGAAATAGTTTCCTGCGACAAGCAGTTGGACGAATTAGCCAAAACTATAGAAACGGAACAAGAGAATCTCCAGGAACTCTATCGCGGTTTTGAGGCGCAAGAAACAGTCCTTTCCGAGAAGAAGGCGGGACAGAGCAATGAAGATGTGCAACTGAAAGCAAAAGAAAATGAAATCAGAGAAACCAAAAAGAAGCTTGATGATTTACGCCAGAAAATAAATGATATGGAAATCCAATGCCGGGAAGTAGCCTTAAATGCCGATAATTTGACCAGAGCGATTAGAGAAAAATACAACGTTGATTGGGAAAGTATGTTTTCCGCCTTTACCAAGGTTGAGGAAGAAAAAGTGGGAGAGTTGAGCTCTGTGCTGGAAAAGGATAAGCAAACAATAGATGGTTTTGGCGAAGTTAATTTGCTTGCCCTCAATGAATATGAAGAACTGGATAAGCGTTATCAATTTTTATCAACACAAATTTCAGATTTGAATTCCTCCCTGAATACTTTGCAAAGAACGATTACCCGAATCAATAGAATTTCCCGCACAAGATTTGCCGATACCTTTGCCGCCATCAATACGTGCTTTAAAGAAGTATTCGCGCATATATTTCCGGGCGGCCGCGGAGAACTGCTCTTGACCGACGAAAACGATTTACTGGAAACAGGCGTGGATATTGATATCCAAATGTCCGGCAAAAAAGCGCAAAACGTTAGTTTGCTTTCCGGCGGTGAAAAATCGCTGGCGGCTGTCGCCCTTATTTTCGCCATTTTAATGCACCGTCCCTCTCCGTTTTTGGTTCTGGACGAAGTTGATGCTGCACTGGATGACGCCAATACCAACCTCTTTAATAATTTAATCAAAGATGTCGCGCAAAAATCCCAGATCGTCATGATTACGCACAATAAGACCACCATGGAAGTTGCCGATACGCTTTTCGGCGTGACCATGCAGAAACACGGTATTTCTTCTCTGGTATCAGTCAATCTGAACTAATCCATCCCTTGATGACTCCGTAAAAAGTTCATATGCGGCGTTGAGCTTCATCTTTCGTCACTGCGACCTACATAAAAGTAGACCTCATTTCTCAGGTTTCGCGCGCCTTGCCTCTGAAGCTTTTTACGAAGTCATCGGGAAAAAATTGCCTGATGCTTTTTTCTCACGCATCATTCCTTTACTTCCGAACAAAAAACCGTTATTAACTAACAAGGCTAAGAAAGTTATGTCTATGGAAAAGAACGTTTTTTTGGAAAAATTAAAGACAGGGCTTACGAAAACGCACGACGCTCTGGCGAAAAACCTGGATCATCTCCTTTTCGGCAAAAAATCTCTGGACAAGGAACTATTCGAAGAGCTGGAAGAATTGTTGATTACGGCGGATATGGGTCCGCAATTCACTCACGACTTGATTAACGATGTTAAAGAAAAGATTAATCGCCGGGAACTCGGCGACACCCGGCAAATAAAAACGGTTTTGCGGGAACGAATGGTCGCGATTTTGCGGGAGATGGAGAAACCTTTGGCTATCCCCAAAGGAGAGCCTTATGTAATTATGATTGTTGGAGTAAATGGCAGCGGTAAAACCACCACTATCGGGAAATTGGCTAATTTGCTGCACAAAGATGGCCATGAAGTAATGCTTGTCGCGGCCGATACTTTTCGGGCGGCCGCGATAGAACAATTGGAGATTTGGGGTAAGCGCGCGGGCGCGCCGGTTATCAAACAAAAAATGAATGCCGACCCCGCCGCAGTTGTTTTTGACGCTCTAGGTAAGGTTAAAAGTGGGTATTCCGGAGTTGTCATTGTGGATACGGCCGGACGTCTGCACACCAGAGTGAATTTGATGGAAGAGCTCAAAAAGGTAAAAAGAGTCGCCGATAAGGAGATGGCTGGTGCACCACACGAAATATTACTGGTTCTCGACGCAACGACCGGTCAAAACGCCGTTACCCAAGCAAAAATGTTTAAGGAAGAAATCGGCATAACCGGCATTGTCTTGACCAAATTAGATGGAACAGCTAAAGGAGGCGTAATAATAAGAATTGCAAGTGAGTTTTCCTTACCTATTCGCTATGTTGGAGTAGGTGAAAGTTTGGATGATTTACGCGCTTTTGACAGTAATGATTTCGTCGCGGCGCTTTTCGATTAACTTGTATAATATTTCGGCGAGGTGTCATGAATAAAATGTTTGCCATCGGTGACATTCATGGCTGCGTTCAAAAGCTCCGTGAACTGATCGGGCTTATCGCGGCCGACCCGCAGAAAGATACGCTTATCTTCATTGGAGATTATATTGACCGGGGAAGTTCCAACAGGGATGTTGTTGATAATGTACTCCAATTGAAGAAAGAATTTAAAAATGTCATCTGTCTTTTAGGCAACCATGAGCAAATGCTTTTGAATTATCTGGAAGATGAGGACGAAGAAATGTATTTATGCAACGGCGGCAAACACACTTTGTCTGATTATGGTATCAAGCTTTCCGATACGACAGGTGAAAGAAAAGAAAAAATACCTGAAGCGCATCTGCTATTTTTCCAATCGCTTTTGCCCTATCACCAGACAAAGGATTATATATTTGTCCATGCCGGCTTAATACCCGGAATTTCGATAGACAAACAGACAATAGATGATTTACTCTGGGTGCGGTATAAGTTTATTGATTCGGATTATGATTTCGGCAGACGGGTCATTTTCGGCCACACTCCTATGAGTAATCCTTTAATCATGGAGAACAAGATAGGCATTGATACAGGCGCTGTTTATGGCGGAAAACTTACTTGCCTGGAATTACCAAAAGTAAAAATTTATCAGGTATAAAAATGAAAATTATCGAGTGCGTGCCGAATTTCAGCGAAGGACGCGATCAAAAAATAATTAAAACCATTGCGAAGGTTTTCAAATCGTTCCCCTGCGTGCGGCTGATCGATTTCAGCGGAGATGCCGATCATAATCGGAGCGTCTTTACTTTTTTAGGAAAGCCCGAAGATGTATTGGAAGCCGCACTCGCCGCTTGCGGCAAGGCTCTGGAGTTTATTGACATGCGCAGACAGGCCGGAGTGCATCCGCGATTAGGGGCGGTCGATGTCGTGCCCTTTATACCGCTGGCGAAAGCACGGATGAAGGACGCAGTTGATTTAGCGCACATCTTTGGGCGTCAGTTATATGAGCGTTTCGGTGTCCCGGTGTATTTTTATGGCCACGCGGCGATGGTGCCCTGGCGAAACGAACTGGCCGACGTTCGTCGCGGCGGTTATGAGGCCCTGGCCAGGAAAATGACCAACCGGGAAGACGCTCCCGACGTCGGAAAACCGGAATTTAACGCGCGGTCGGGCGCAACTGCTGTGGGGGCGAGGGAACTGTTGGTCGCCTATAATATCAATCTGGAGTGCGCTGATTTGAGGCTGGCGCAAAAAATAGCCTCGCAAATCAGGGAAAAAAGCGGCGGTTTGAAGCATGTACGGGCAATCGGTGTTATTTTGAAAAGCCGCGGTATCGCTCAGGTATCGATAAACCTGACCAATTGTAAAAAAATGCCGCTTAAAGCTATTTATGATGAGGTAGAAACGTTGGCGACCGAGCGCGGCATCGAGATATTGGAGTCCGAATTAATCGGCCTTGTGCCCAAGGCTGCTTTTGCCGGAGCGAAGCCCCAAAACCTTAAGCTCAAAGATTTTGATAAACAGCGCCTCCTGGAAACACACCTAAAGGATTTCTGCGCCCAGGCTGATTAAAATCTTCCCCAGATTGCTATTTGTTTTTCTTCTGGAAAAAAAGAACCGAAATTTAATTCTCATTTAATTGTAAAAGTTCTTGCGGAGTATCAAAAAGGTAGTCGGGTTCGGCCGAGGCCATTTTTTCTTTACTGTGCCAGCCCCACGTCACACCTACAGTTTTTATACCGGCTTCTCTTCCTTCCTTGATATCGCCCGTTGTATCGCCAATATAATAAATATTTTCTGATATAACCTGATATTTTTTTATGGCGTAAAAAATCTTTTCTTTTTTACTGAACATGAAATCGGAACCCAGAATCTCCCGGAAATATCCGTCGTAATGAAACAACTCCAGAGCTTCTTTAATAGAAGAGGACTCATTAGATGAAATGACAAGGAGGCAATGGTTTTTGTGAAACTCTTTAACTACAGGCACAACAGCGGGAATTGGTTTTGTGTCTTTAAGGTTAACTTGCGCGAGGATATCCGCGGAAGCCTTCATGAATTCATTTAAATCCACTCCTTTTTTCACCAGGGATTCATAAAAATTACCTTCAAATAGTTCCAAAAATTCTTCTCTGCCGCGCGTTAACGGCTGGTTCATTTTTTTGAGGCAAGCGGTCACTGTTTTTTCATACACATCCAATGAATCAACCAAGACGCCGTCAAAATCAAAAAGAAATAACTTCATGAACGCTTTTCCCTTTATGCAAATTGGCAATGGAGGCGCAATACGGTTTTATAATAATGCCCTTTTCCGTAATAATCGCCGTAATATACCGAGCCGGTGTAATATCAAACGCGGGATTATAAACTTTTATTCCTTTTGGTGCGCTCTCCACTCCCCGCAAACAAGTTACTTCTTCGCTTTTTCTTTCTTCGATAGGTATTGCGGCTCCGGTTTTTAAAGAGACATCGATTGTCGAGACAGGTGCGGCAACGTAAAATGGAATGCGGTGCACCGCGGCCAACACAGCCAAAGAATAGGTGCCGATTTTATTGGCCGTATCGCCATTGGCGGCAATTCTATCCGCACCCACAAGAACTTTATCAATCTTCCCTTGTTGCATGAGAAACCCGGCCATACTATCAGTAATCAGTGTGGCGGGTATCTTTTCCTTTTTCAACTCCCACGTGGTAAGCCGCGCTCCTTGCAAGACCGGCCTGGTCTCATCCACGTAAACATGCAGTTTCTTACCCTGCTCATGAGCTGCGCGGATGACGCCCAGCGCCGTTCCATAACCGGCTGTTGCCAGTGCGCCTGTATTACAGTGAGTCAAGACATTATCGCTATCGGCAAGAAGCTTACTGCCGTGTTTGCCCATTTGACGGTTTGTTTCTATATCCTCGGTGTAAATATTCTTAGCTTCGTCAACAAGTTCTTTTATCAAACTGCGTTGGCCCAAGTGCATCGTTTGGTCAAGGCGCTTTTTCATGCGCTCCAAAGCCCAAAAAAGATTGCGTGCTGTCGGACGAGCTTTGGCAATTTCATCGCAAATAGCAATAAATTTTCGCCGAAATTTTTCCAGCGGTAATGCCGGAAGGCGCAAAGCTCCTAAGGCCGCGCCCATTGCCGCGGCCACACCAATAGCCGGAGCGCCGCGCACGGTTAAATCTTTGATAGCGGAAATAATTTCCTGATAACTCCTGCATGTTATATAGCGTTCAGTTACAGGCAGGACTTTCTGGTCAATCAAAATAACCGAATTATTTTTCCAGGTGATTGTTTTAATCATTATCCGGCAAGCATTTTTTTGAGAAGTTCATTGACCAGCTGCGGATTGGCTTTTCCCTGGGTTGCTTTCATTACCTGGCCGACGAAGAAGCCAAAGAGTTTTTCCTTGCCGCCGCGATAGTCCTTGAGCTGATCGGGTTTGGCTTCCATGATAGAGGTGATAGTTTTGATCAGCTCACCCTCATCCGTAATTTGTACCAAGCCTTTTTCTTCGATGATTATTTTCGGCTGTTTGCCGGTTTTATACATTTCCTCGACTATGTCTTTGGCCATTTTCCCGCTGATTGTTCCTCCATCGATCAGGCTGATCATTTCAGCCAGTGCCACAGGCGTTATGGGGCAGCTTTTGATTTCGCGTTTTTCCTCATTTAAAAATCTTAGAACATCACCCATCACCCAGTTGCTGGCCGCTTTAGGCTTAGCGCAAAGCCTGACGACTTCTTCATAATAATCAGCCAGCGCTTTATCGGCCGTCAACACGCCCGCGTCGTAGGCGGGAAGCTGATAATCTTTGACGAATCTCTCCCTTTTGACCAACGGCAATTCCGGAATTTGCTTTCTGATTTTTTCCACCCAGGGCTTATCAACTAAAATCGGCACTAAATCAGGATCAGGGAAATAACGGTAATCATGTGCTTCTTCTTTACTGCGCATCGAAGTGGTTGATCCCTGCGCGTCATCCCACAGACGAGTCTCCTGAACCACAGTGCCGCCGTTTTCGACAATGTATTGCTGCCGCTTGATCTCATATTCCAGAGCGCGCTGCACATTGCGGAAAGAATTCATGTTTTTTAATTCCGCTCTGGTGCCTAATTCTTTTTGTCCTTTTGGTTTGATGGATACATTGGCATCGCACCGGAATGAACCTTCTTCCATGTTGCCGTCACAAATTTCCAGATAAACAAGAATTTCATGCAAGCGCTTGAGATAGTCGGCCGCTTCTTCGGGCGAACGCATATCCGGCTCGCTGACAATCTCAATTAAGGGAACTCCGGTGCGGTTAAGATCAACGTAACTGACAGGATTATGCTCATCGTGAATAAGTTTACCGGCGTCTTCTTCCATGTGGATTCTAGTGATTCCAATTTTCTTTTGCTTTCCGTCCACATCCAAAATCACGTAACCATGTTCCGCCAGGGGATATGCATATTGCGATATTTGATAGCCCTTGGGAAGATCGGGATAAAAATAATTTTTACGGGCGAAACTGCAGGACTTATTAATTTCACAATTGGTCGCCAAAGCCATTTTCATGGCGAATTCGACAACTTTTTTATTTAACACCGGCAAAACCCCCGGCATTCCCAGACAAATCTGACATGTATGACTATTCGGAGTTGCCCCGAATTTAGTGGAACAGCCGCAAAATATTTTCGTGTCCGTCAAAAGTTGAGCGTGTACTTCCAGCCCGATGACCGCTTCAAACTCCATTATAGCTTCGGCCTCCTTTTTTCAATTTTGGCGTTTTTCTCGTAGGCGGAGGCTATTTGAATTAATTTTCCTTCTTCAAAATGGCCGGCCAAAAATTGCACTCCAATAGGCAAGCCGCCGGATGTAAAGCCGCAGGGAACGGAAATTCCGGGGATTCCCGCCAAATTCGTGGAAATGGTGAAAATATCGGAAAGGTACATTTGTAAAGGATTATCGGTCTTTTCACCGATTTTAAATGCCGGTGTAGGCGTTGTGGGTGTGAGAATTACGTCACATTTTTTGAAGGCCTCTTCAAAGTCCCGCTTGATTAACAATCGTACCTGAGAAGCTTTTTTATAGTAGGCATCATAATATCCGGCAGATAAAGCATAGGTGCCGATCATAATTCTTCTTTTAACTTCAGCGCCAAATCCCTGCATTCGCGTCTTTTTATACATGTCCAATAAATCACCGCTGTCAGGTGATCTAAAGCCGTATTTTACGCCGTCATAGCGCGCCAGATTGGAGCTGGCTTCCGCCGGAGCGATAATATAATAGACGGCTAAACAGTATTGAGTGTGCGGCAATGAAATTTCCACGCACTTTCCACCGCTTTTTTCCAGCACGGCAATAGTTTTTTGCACGGCGGAATTTACTTCCTGATCAATCCCTTTTACAAAGTATTCTTTGGGAATTCCTATTTTCCAGCCTTTAATCTCTCGTCCCACATATTGCCGGTAATCGGGAGTTTCTGCTCGAACCGATGTTGATTCTCTCGGATCGTAACCCGCCAGAACATTCATCATTATGGCACAATCTTCCACATCTTTAGTGAATGGGCCGATTTGATCCAGCGAAGAAGCAAAAGCAATCAGACCAAAACGCGACACGCGACCATAAGTCGGTTTGAGTCCGACGATACCGCAAAGCGCCGCGGGCTGACGAATAGAGCCGCCGGTGTCGGAACCTATGGAAGCAATACATTCATCAGCGGCAACTGCTGTTGCCGATCCGCCGCTGGAACCGCCGGGGATTCTTTCCAAATCCCACGGATTGCGAGTAGGGCCAAAATACGAGGTTTCCGTGGAAGAACCCATAGCAAATTCATCCATATTGGCCTTGCCGACAAACACGGCACCGGCATCCCGGAGCTTTTTCACAACTGTAGCGTCATAAGGAGGAACGAAATTATGCAAAATATGCGAGCCGCAAGTCGTGGTTATTCCTTTTGTGCAGACAATGTCTTTTAGGGCTATAGGAATACCGGTCAATGGTTTTATATTGCCTCTTTTTATCTCTATATCGGCTTTTTGGGCGCAAGCCAGAGCTTCTTCTTTCATGAGCCGGATGTAAGAATGCACTCGCTCTTCCACAGCGTCGATTCTTTGAAATACGGACTGAGCAATCTGCATTGCCGATGTTTTGCCTTCTTTAATTTTTTCCTGCAATTCGTGAATGGTTTGCTGATGTAATTCCATAAATACCTTTACTCGATAACTTTCGGAACGCGAAAGAACTCCCCACGAGCATCCGGCGCATTGGCCAGCGACTTTTCCGTACCGATGGAATCCACTATATTATCTTCGCGAAAAGCGTTAGTCACGGCAATAGCGTGGCTCATCGGCTCGACACCTTTGGTATCCAATTCATTTAGCTTATCTATATAGAGCAAAATATCATTGAGCTGAGCGGTAAACTTATCTTTTTCCTTATTCGTTATTTCCAAACGAGCTAAATGCGCCACATATTCCACTTCCTGAGAACTTAGTTTCAATTACAATCCTCCCTAAAACACTTTCCAGTATGGATTAATCTTCGATATGACCTGTTCGATGATCTGATTGGTATCTTCATCGGCTTCCCGCTCCCAAGAAGAAAATTTTTCTTTCGAGCAGTGCGTTTCATCCAGCATCTCTTCCAAAACAGCCTTCACCGACCTGGTTAGACCCGCAACGTGATATCCGCCCTCCAACACGGCCACTAAGCGCCCGCGACAACAGGAATCGGCTATCTCCAGCAAAATACGCGTTAGAGCGGCAAATCCTTCCGGCGTTACGCGCATGCTACCCAAGGGATCCTGAAAATGAGTGTCGAAACCTGCGGATAACAGAACTAATTCCGGTTTAAATTCTAAAGCCACCGGCTGTAAAATTTTGCGGAATATTTTTACAAAGGAGGCGTCTCCTGCCCCTCCGCGCAAAGGAACGTTGATTGTGTAACCTTCTCCCTTACCCTGGCCGATCTCCTGCAGACTTCCCGTTCCCGGGTAATATGGATATTGATGCGTGGAAAAATACAAAATTCGTGGATCACTGTAAAAGCTGTGTTGGGTGCCATTGCCGTGGTGCAAATCCCAATCCACAATCAGTATCCTTTTCAAGCGATGTTTTAAAATGGCATGCATTGCCCCGACGGCAATATTATTGAATATGCAAAAACCGGCGGCTGTATCTTTTTCCGCGTGGTGCCCCGGCGGTCTTACAAAAGCAAAAGCATTGTTAACTTTACCTTCGATAACGCTGTCAATAGCGTTACAAACGCCTCCCACCGCTAGCTTTGCTGTCGTGTAAGTTTCCGGACTGGTTGCCGTATCCGGATCGAGAAATACACTGCGCTGCCCCGCGGTACCGGCAATATATTCAACATAGGAGGGAGTATGAATGGTTTCAATTTCTTTGTGGGTGGCTTCGCGTGGTTCAATTTCCATGAATTTCCAGGACATCAAGGGATTATGCAGCATTTCGTAAATTGCCGCCAATCTTTCCGGACTTTCCGGATGACCAAAGCCGGCCGAATGCCGTAAGTAACGCTGATCTTTGACAATACCTGTTTTTCTGGACACGCGCACCTTCTTTCGTCACCATTGCACAAAAAATTATTGGTCATTTATCATAAATGGCCGGAAAGAGCAAAATATTTCCCCCTGTTGCTGAAATCAACATGCAGACTAAATTATGCCGTTGCCCCAAAATTTAGCAGAAAACTAATTCTATTAACCTATATTCAGCATTTTCAGGAATATTTGCTCTCCTCGGCCGCGTTTCTGCCGTTGTTTTCAGGATAAACCGCTCCCGAATATCTATCGCAAAAAACATTGACAAAAACAGTAATCAATATATAGGGTAATTTCTCAATTTTTTAGGAGTTGACAATCAATGTTTGGCATCGGAATGCAGGAGATTATTATAATTGCAATAATCGCGCTGCTCGTTGTTGGGCCAAAAAAATTGCCGGATTTGGCTAAAACACTGGGGAAAACTTTCGGTGAACTACGCAAGGCAGCAGATGGAATTACCGATGAACTCAAACAAACATTGCAAAACGATGAAAAACAAAAAGATAACGACTTGAGAGATTCACTTTTATTGAAGAAGACCGATGCCGAAGAAACCAAACCGGTACCTTCCAATAAAGAAGCAGACAAATGATTTATTCCAAAATAATCTTCCCTGATTAAAAATAAAAAAAATTAAAGCATAAATTATGGAAACTAACGAAGATCACAAGATGTCTCTGACTGAACATTTAATAGAGTTACGCAAAAGGATTTTTCGCATTATAATTATCCTGCTTATTGGTTTTGGCGCCTGTTATTATTATAAGGATTTGGTATTCGATATAATTACCAAACCGCTCACCAGAGTTCTCCCTAAAAACGGTTATCTTATTTATACCGGACTGACGGAAGCTTTTTTTGTCTATATGAAATTAGCTTTTTTTGCTTCCCTGATAATTACCAGCCCTTTCATCCTTTATCAGATATGGAAATTTATCTCACCAGGATTACTGCTTAAGGAAAAAAAATACGTGGTTCCTTTTGTACTTTCTTCCACCTTGCTTTTTACGGGCGGTGTTTTATTCGGCTACTTTATCGTCCTGCCGCCAGCCTTTGAATTTTTTGTCAGTTTTAACAACCAATATCTGCAGGCCATGATTTCATTCGGCGATTATCTTTCGCTCTTTGTAACCTTTTTGCTGGGCTTTGGTTTATCCTTCGAACTACCTATATTCATTTTCTTTTTGGCTAAATTGGGCATAGTCAACGCTAAAATGCTTTCTAAACAGAGAAGATACGCTATATTAATCATTTTTATCGTTGCCGCAATTTTAACGCCTTCACCTGATGCTTTAAGTCAAATATTGATGGCAATACCCTTGATGTTTTTGTATGAAATTAGTATATTCGTGGCCAGATTTGCCGCAAAGAAAAAAGTAAATTCTGAAAATAAAGAACAATAGTTGCTAATATTATGACCATACGCCGTCGTATAAAATTAAGTATCGAGACTGATGGGGAAATTAAGAAGCTTTCCACGCTTTTTGCCATTTTTCTGGGCTTAATCATCATTATCTTATTCGTAATAGTTGGCGGAACTATTATCTACTACGCCCTGACTTTGGATCTCCCCAGCATTGATACGCTTAAAGATTACCGCCCCAGCATAGCTTCCCGAGTTTACGATGACAACAATGAGTTGGTTGATGAGTTTTTCTTGGAAGATAGAAAAATAGTGAAGATAGAGGAAGTTCCGAAGGTAGTCCACTATGCTTTTGTTGCCTCGGAAGACTCCCGTTTCTACCAGCATCAGGGACTGGATTTTCAAAGCATTTTTCGTGCGATGTTCAAAAATTTTGAAGCAGGGCATATCGTCCAGGGCGCCAGCACCATTACTCAGCAAGTAGCAAAGATGATGTATCTTTCACCGGAAAAAAAGTATATCCGCAAACTGAAGGAAGTTATTCTCGCTTATAAAATAGATAAGTATCTTTCCAAAGATGAAATTTTAAATTTATATTTGAATCAGATTTATCTGGGACACGGAACTTACGGAATAGAATCGGCAGCGCTCGGTTACTTTGGCAAAACTGCCAAGGAGTTGACCCTGCCCGAGGCAGCGCTTTTAGCCGGCCTGCCGAAGGCACCCAATACGTATTCTCCATTTCTCTATTTCGATAAAGCAAAACAAAGACAAGCTTACGTTCTCGCGCGTATGGTGGAAGACGGCTACATATCCAAGGAAGAAATGGACAAAGCATTTGCTGCTCCGTTGCAGTTGCGGTCCATGAAACCCAAAGATAAAATCGCGGCTTATTTTGTGGAAAATGTCCGCCGCTACGTGCAGGAAAAATATGGCGCCGACGTTCTATATAAGGAAGGTCTATCAATATATACGACTTTGAATTTATCCGCGCAACAAGACGCACGTGATGCTGTGGAAAAAGGCTTGACGGAATTGGAAGAAAGGCAAAAATACGAGCGTGGGCTTGTGCAAGGAGCGCTGTTCTCTATGGATGTGAAAACCGGCGCTATTCGCGCGATGGTCGGGGGCCGCGATTTCAATAAGAGTGAGTTCAACCGTGCGACCCAATCCCGCAGACAGGCCGGCTCTGCTTTTAAACCGTTGATCTATACGGCAGCATTCGACAAGGGATTGAATCCTTCGACGCGCTTTGTCGATTCTCCTATTGTAATAGAAGATCCAACTGCAGAAGACGGCCTCTGGAAACCAAGAAACTTTGATGAAAAATTCTTAGGGCCTACTACCATGAGGACTGCTCTTGTTCAATCACGAAATATCGTAACAATTAAAATTCTGCAGGAAATCGGCGTTGATTACGCGGCATCTTACGCCACGAATATGGGGATTTCTTCTCCTATAACGCGGACACTATCGCTGGCACTTGGTGTGTCGGGCGTAACCCTGGAGGAACTTGTAAGAGCTTATGATGTTTTGGCGAATCAGGGCAAAAAAGTAACTCCTTATTTCATTAAAAAAATTGTTGATCGCACCGGTAACGTTTTTGAAGAAACTAAAGTTCAAACGGAACAAGTGATCGATCCCCGTATTGCTTTCATGACCTCTTACATTATGCGGGATGTTGTAGAAAGCGGTACCGGCAGGCGGGTCAAAAGCATAGGAAGACCGGTTGCCGGAAAAACGGGAACGACGAATGATTTTCGTGACGCCTGGTTTATCGGTTTTACTCCTTCCCTGATTACCGGAGTTTGGGTAGGTTTCGATCAGGAAATATCTTTGGGCAAACAAGAAGTAGGCGGAAGAGCAGCGGCGCCTATTTGGTTGTATTTTATGGAAAAAGTACTACAAAACGTTCCTGCGGAAACCTTTCCCGCGCCGGAAGGTATCGTTTTTATCAAAGTCGATCCTAAAACCGGAAGGCCGGCAAGCGAATCAGATAAAGGAACTATTTACGAATGTTTTCTGGATAGCGCGCAGCCCAGTGAAAAATCTGACGATTTCCCCGAAGAAAAGGAAGATATATTTCGATAAAAATTCAGGAGCTTATAAAGAGACTTGACAAATACTTTTTTTTTCGTTATTAGATACTTAAATTCGCGAGGAATTACATTATGTTTCTTAAAGAAAAAACCTGCGGCAATAACCTGATAATTAACATCGTCAGGGTACTCGTAGTAGTACTCAGGGGGTCTGCCGCTCTCTGTATCTTTAAGAAATAACATAAAAGATACAAGCCGCGAGCCCCTAAATCCCGCGGCTTTTTTGTTTTAGCAGTAAAGCCGCTTTTCTTAAAAGAAACTAGCGGCTTTTTTAATTAGTGAGGCTCAAATTTCAGGAACTAAGTGAACTGGAATTTGTTAGCCGAACTATCCTGCGCGAGTAAAACGAGTCGCAGGGTTACGGCGGGTAAAATTTTAATATATATAAATCTCGAGGTAAATAAATGAAATTAAAAGGTTCGCAAATTCTGCTGAAGATGCTGGAAGAAGAAAAAGTGGATATCATTTTCGGATACCCGGGTGGATCAGTTCTGGATATTTACGATCAACTTTATAAAAGTAATATTAAGCATATTCTGGTTCGTCATGAACAGGGAGCAGTGCATGCCGCTGACGGCTACGCCCGCGCTACCGGAAAGGTAGGCGTCTGTCTGGTCACTTCCGGTCCGGGAGCCACAAACACTGTTACCGGCATCGCCACAGCCAACATGGATTCCATACCTATCGTTGTTTTTACGGGGCAAGTACCGACAGCATTGATCGGCAACGATGCCTTTCAGGAATCTGACATCACGGGCATAACGCGCCCATGCACCAAACACAATTTTCTGGTTAGGAGCGTGGAAGAACTTGCTTCAACTATTAAGGAAGCTTTTCACATCGCGCGCTCAGGGCGGCCGGGCCCGGTTTTGGTGGACTTACCTAAAAACGTGATGGCGACGGAAACCGACTACGATCCCGCCAGCATCAAGATTAGAAACTATGATATATTTCACAAGCCGGCCCCCAAGAAAATGGCTCAGGTTTTAGAAATGCTGACTCAGGCCAAAAAGCCTTTAATTATGACCGGCGGCGGCGTCATTCTAGGCAAAGCTGCGGCAGAGCTGACTGAACTGGCAAGACTCTATCAAATCCCCGTCACCGGCACTCTGATGGGATTGGGCTCCTTTCCGGGAACAGATCCGCTCTGGCTGGGCATGTTGGGAATGCACGGCACCTTCTACGCGAATATGGCAGTCAGCCATTGTGACTTGCTTATCGCCGTGGGAGTAAGGTTCGACGACCGCGTCACGGGCACGATTGAAACTTTCGCCGCCAACGCTAAAATTATTCAAATCGATATTGATCCTTCCTCCATCAACAGAAATGTTGTCGTGGAGTTACCTATTATCGGCGACACTAAGGCCACTCTTAGAGACATGATTAAATTTTTGGCCGAACATAACTATACACCATTGCCAACGGAAAGAAGTGAATGGTTAAAGCAAACTGCCGAATGGAGGGAAAAAGTTCCGCTTACATACTGTCAAAACGGCCAGGTTATCAAACCACAGTATGTCATCGAAACGCTCCGCAAATTGACTAAAGGCAATGTCATTGTCACCACTGAAGTCGGCCAGAACCAGATGTGGACGGCGCAATTTTTCCAGTTTGATAAGCCCAATACTTTCATTACGTCCGGCGGACTGGGCACAATGGGCTACGGTTTGCCCGCGGCTATCGGCGTTAAGTGCGCGTTCCCCGATAAACAAGTTGTGGATATCGCCGGTGATGGCAGCATCCAAATGAATATTCAGGAACTGGCCACTGCCGCTCAGTATAACATTTCTGTAAAAATCGTTCTTTTAAATAATGGCTATCTGGGCATGGTGCGTCAGTGGCAGGAATTATTTTATGAAAAACGTTATTCGCACACAGACATGTCTTATGCTCCGGACTTCGTGAAATTGGCTGAAGCATACGGCATCGTAGGCTTGCGTGCGATAAAACCGGGAGAAGTGGAACCGGTTTTACAAAAAGGGCTTTCTATCGATAAGCCTGTTTTGATGGATTTTCAGGTTTCCCGTGAAGAATGCGTTTATCCCATGGTGCGTCCTGGTGAATCCATCAGCGAAATGGAGCTGGGCACCAGAGAAATGATCAATTAATAAATATATAGAGAAAGGGTAATCAGCATGGAAAACAAAGAGCATATAATTTCGATACTTGTCCACAATAAACCGGACGTGTTAGCGAGAATCGCGGGAACACTGGGCGGCAAAGGCTACAATATTGAAAGTCTCTGCGTGAATACGACCACCAAATACGAAATATCGAAAATAGTAATGGCCACTATCGGCAATCAGGCAACTATTGCCAGAATCGAAAACCAATTGCAGAGGCTTGTCGATGTCATTCAAGTCGATGATTTAACCAATGTCGACTCGATTCACCGTGAAATGATTCTCGTTCGGTTGAATTTCGCCGAGGATAAAAAAGAACAGATAAAAAAAGCAATTGACACTTACAAATGGAAGGTAATAGTCTCCAACGATGCTTTTGTAATTCTTGAAATTACGGGTGATAAACCGCAAATCGACCTTGCTCTTGCCCGGTTGGAACCCCTAGGTGTAACCGATATCACAAGAACAGGTATCGTGGCTTTGGATTTAAAAGGCTGATATTTTAATTTGAAAAAATAATTTCTATTTAGCTAAATAAGCAGGGAGGTCTTATGGCAAAAATTAATTTTGGCGGTGTTCAAGAAAATATTATCACGGCGGAAGAATTTTCTCTAAAAAAAGCCCGGGAAGTTTTAAAAAATGAAGTGGTGGCTGTTCTCGGTTACGGCGTTCAAGGCCCGGCACAAGCCTTCAATATGAAAGACAATGGCATCAATATAATAATCGGACAGGCCAAGGAAGATAAGTCCTATTGGGATAAAGCCGTGGCTGATGGCTGGGTTCCCGGTAAAACACTTTTCTCCATTGAAGAAGCCGTAAAACGCGGTACTATTATCCAATATCTGGTATCGGATGCGGCGCAGATGATGCTCTGGCCCAAAGTCAAAGCAAATCTCAAAAAAGGCGACGCCCTTTATTTTTCACATGGTTTCTCCATCGTGTACAAAGACCAGACCGGCGTGATTCCGCCTGATTTTGTAGACGTGATTATGGTCGCCCCTAAAGGCTCCGGACTCAGTGTTCGCAGAAATTTCCTGAACGGCAGCGGCATTAACAGCAGTTTCGCAGTTCATCAGGATGCTACCGGCCGCGCTAAGGATAGAACATTGGCGCTGGGTATCGCTATCGGTTCCGGCTTCTTGTTTCCCACAACTTTCCAGATGGAAGTATATAGTGATCTGACCGGTGAGCGCGGCGTGTTGATGGGGGCGCTGGCCGGAATGATGGAAGCGCAGTACAACGAGTTGCGTAAGCATGGTCATACTCCGAGCGAAGCATTTAATGAGACTGTGGAAGAACTTACACAGAGCCTTATCCGTCTGGTTGATGAAAACGGTATGGATTGGATGTATGCCAATTGCAGCACTACCGCTCAACGCGGCGCGTTGGACTGGCGGCATAAATTTCGCAAAGCAGTGGAGCCGGTCTTTGCCGAATTATACAACTCTGTAGCCAAAGGCAAGGAAACGGCTATCGTCCTCAAAGCCAACAGCGCTCCGGACTATAAAGTGAAGCTTGACGCGGAATTAAAAGAAATGCGTGAATCGGAAATGTGGCAAGCCGGCGCGGCTGTCCGTTCTCTGAGGCCGGAAAAAAGGAAAAAGTGACAGCTGTCATTCCCGCTTGTGCCCTTTAGGGTACGCAGGCGGGAATCTAGTATTGTTAAGTATTTTCTGGATTCCGGTTCAAGCCCGGAATGACAGAAAAAGAGATTTTTTCAAAAGTCTCGGTTCGGGTGACAGTCGTTATATATATTCAGAAATTTGTCAAATTAAGGGAGAAAAATTTATGAGAAGCGATCTCATGAAAAAAGGGCTGGAGCGCGCCCCGCACCGTTCGCTCTTTAAAGCCATGGGCTATACCGATGAAGAAATAGAGAGGCCACTGATTGGTGTGGTCAATTCCGCCAACGAAATTATTCCCGGACACATCCATCTGGATTTAATTACCCAGGATGTCAAAGCGGGAATCCGCATGGCCGGCGGCACTCCAATCGAATTTCCGGTGATCGGAGTTTGCGACGGAATAGCGATGGGACATACCGGCATGAAATATTCTCTGGCCAGCCGGGAGTTGATTGCCGATTCCATTGAAATCATGGCCACGGCTCATCCTTTTGACGCATTGGTTTTTATTCCTAACTGCGACAAGATTATTCCCGGAATGCTTATGGCGGCTCTGCGCCTAAATATACCCTCTATCTTTATCAGCGGCGGCCCGATGCTGGCGGGGAAAATGGAAGGAAAAGCTGTTGACCTCATCAGCGTTTTTGAAGGTGTGGGTGCGGTTAAAGCTAAGAAGATGACCGAAGCCAGTTTAAAGCAATTGGAAGATTGCGCCTGTCCGGGTTGCGGTTCTTGCTCCGGTATGTACACTGCCAATTCCATGAACTGCGTGACAGAAGCGCTGGGATTGGGACTGCCCGGAAACGGCACGATTCCGGCAGTTCACGCTGCGCGGCGGAGGCTCGCCAAACACGCGGGAAAGAAAATCATGGAACTGCTGAAGAAGAAAGTGAAGCCGCGGGATATAGCGACGCTCGCCGCTTTTAAAAACGCCATTGCCGTGGATATGGCACTGGGCTGTTCCACCAATACTGTTTTGCATATTCCGGCAATAGCTCATGAAGCGGGCATTAAACTTGATTTGGACCTCTTTAATAAGATCAGCGAGAAAACTCCCAACCTCTGCAAATTAAGCCCTGCCGGCCATCACCATATTGAAGACCTCGACACAGCCGGCGGCATTCAGGCGCTGATGAAGGCCATCAGTACACAGGGCGTCCTGGATACAAAAGCCCATACCGTTACCGGTAAAAATGTGGAAGCTAATTTAAAAAATGTTCGCGTTTTGAATGATGAAGTCATCCGGCCATTGAATAATCCTTATTCGCCGCAGGGCGGCATCGCCATTTTGCGGGGCAATCTGGCGCCGGACGGCGCCGTTGTAAAACAATCCGCCGTTTCTCCCGGCATGCAGGTCAACGAAAGCAGGGCGAGAGTCTTTGATTGCGAAGATGACGCCATAAAGGCAATTCTGAAGGGAAAAATTAAATCCGGTGATATCGTTGTCATCCGCTATGAAGGGCCTAAAGGCGGCCCGGGAATGAGGGAAATGCTCTCCCCCACATCGGCCATTGTCGGCATGGGTTTGGATAAAACCGTGGCCCTGCTTACAGATGGCAGGTTTAGCGGCGGCACACAAGGCGCGGCCATCGGCCACATATCGCCCGAAGCCGCGGAAGGCGGCCCGATCGCGCTGGTGAAAGAAGGCGACATCATTGCCATCAACATTCCGGAAAAAACTTTGACATTGAAAGTCAACGATAAAGATCTGGAGAAGCGCAAGAAAGCTCTGAAAATAAGAAAACCGACGATCACCAGCGGCTATCTGGCTCGCTATGCGAAATTGGTTACGTCGGCTTCAACCGGCGCAATTTTTAAAGACTGATACCAATTTGCTTTCTTCGCCTAACTTTGTTGGCATCGTCGTCGGCTTCCTCAACGTATTTGCAAATACGCCTGCGGAGCCTCCTCCTTGCCGCTTCGTTATCCTTTGAAATCAAAATGGTATAAATATAACTGTCAGACTACTCGGACTTATGTGGACGACAATTCTCTACTCTTGGAATGATCCTAGATTTGGAAGTATTTCATTAAATGAGTATTCAATTAAATCAAACTGCACAATTGTTGACAACTCTTGTCCAAAATCATCAGCCCCTTTCTCAGACAAACAAACTGGTCGGGCAATACGTCTGGGATTAGAAGAATAATGAATATAGCCGGCAAGATAGTCCGGCAATAATAGCAAATTATCTTCTTGCTCAGTTTTGAATTCAGCGCAGTCAAGATATGGTCTTATCCCTAAATGTGAAGTTAGCTTTGTAGCTTTGCACCATTGCTTCCAATTATTTTCAAAAACATCTCTGTTCTCCTGTCCTTGTATATCCGTATCGCAGATGATTTTAAGGTATAATATTGAGTAACCGTTTGTGTCGAGTATGGTAGGCCTTCCTTGATCTTTGAGATGAAGGCCTAAGCCAGTAGCCGAGCATTTACCAAATGCCCACTCTTTCAATAAATTGCCAGATTTTGCAAATCCTGGTTTTGGTTTCGTACGTGAACTTAGATAGTTATATTGTTGATCACCAGCATTCCAAAATTTTGACCAAGCGGGCTCTGTCTTCTCGATTTTTACGACAGTACAACGGACTTTGAAATTCTTAAGGATGTCGAGAATTAAAGAAAGATAACTATCATTAGTATCTCGCCATTTTGGAGTATCCCACCCAATAGCATCTCTAACTTGATCTTCTAGTCCTGTAGGGATTATTGCCCCTCCTACTGTGAAAAATTCATCTAATTGGCTCTCCTTCGCAACTCTACCGGCTATGTCATAGAAAAGAGTCAACCTGTTCATGTTTTGAAAAACCTAATAATTAGTATCCAAACTTCTTTCTTCCAAAGCTTATTATAATTCAAGACTTGATCACAAGGCATTTATATCTCCTAGCAACAAGTGTCAGCTAACAATAAAGTAGCAACGACAAAGCATAAAAAACAAAGAGGATACAGCTGCGACGAACCAAAAAATAGATGACCAACGTAAAATATTTACAGAGAGATTGCTTATTTTTGTATCGCGATTAGCGATCGACTCATTTTTTCGAGTATCAAGCCATGTAATCAAGGCCTTTTCTTCGCAATTGATCTTGACTAATTTTTTTTCTTCATCACCGTAGATAATGGATCGAGCAACAGTGATCGCGTTTTCATAATGTTTCATTACAGGCGAGAAAGTCTCATAAGCCTTGCATAGAACAAAGGATAAAAATCCAAGAGACGAGCAAAGCAAAAAGATAACCACAATAAGCGCACTACTTGCTTCTCGAAACACAAAGTTGTCTTTGCTAAAGATGTTGGTAGCCAGAGCAAAAACAGCACCTGATGCTGTAATAACACCAGGAACGTAGCGATCTCGTTTTGTTTCCATGTAACGTAGATGTTCAAATGCGCTTTTGTACTCTTCTAAAAGCAAATTTTTGGAAGATATATCCGTCATATTATCCCTCCTCTAAACTAGCAAAAAATATTGTGGCAACTAATATACAGATTTTCCCCCGATATTTTAACAAAAGTTAAATAAAGCGAATTTATTATAGAAAACATCAGTTCCAATCCACCAGCATCAGCCCGGCGCTAATGCGATTGACACACTTTATTGTAATCGATCAGGCCGTTACAAGCGGCAGAAAAAATAAACATACCGATGCGACTTTACACACCATTTTAGTATTTAGTTTTTGCATGTACTTGCGTCCCCCTGCATTTCCTGTCTTCTTCTATCCAAATCAGCATATAATTTTTTTTCGCAATCCGGACAAATGCCGTGGCTGAATTCCGCCTCGGTATGTTTTTGGAGATAAGCTTCGATTTGATTCCAATAGCCTTTATCATCGCGAATTTTTTTGCAGTAAGCGCATATCGGCAATAATCCGCTTAACTGGTTGACATTCACCAACGCATTTTGAAGTTCAGCAACGGTATCATGTAATTTTACAATCAGAGGCTCCGTGACTTTCACAAATATTATTGTGCCAATTAGAATGGCAATAATTCCAAATAGGCCGCAAATTAATCCGGCCTTGATAAAAGGAGCACGAACTTCGGCCATATCGACCTTGGCCACTATACCCCAGTCTAATAGCGCCACCGGCTCATAGGCAGCTAAAACTTTCTCTCCACGATAATCTAATCCAACAATCGTTCCGGAATGTCCGGTAAGCGCCAGCCGCATCGGTTCCGCCAATCTGGAGTTGAAAGAAATGGGTTGCGGATTCTGTAAATTGCTGTGACGCTGATTGAAAATAAAAACAATATTATCTCCTTGTCTATTGGCCAGAGTGAACTCACCGGTTTGGCCAAAACCCTTATAGCGTTTATGCGCATCTACGACTTGGCTTAACGTCGCTTCATTTGTCCCCACAGGATGAGTCTTGCCATGTAAGGAATCAAATCTAGCCATCGCTTCAATCAACCGGGCCTGACTCACGACAATGTCCCGGAGATCTTCTGCGTGTTCCTTAAATGCCGTTCGGTAAAGCATTCCAAGCGCAATCATTTCAACTCCCAGAACTATCACTACCATAATTAAAATCAGCAAAATAATTCTTTTGCGCGGATTCATTGTTCCTCCGTTAACGCTTCAAAATTTACTGTAGCAAACTTATTTTTTTGCGGCAAGAATCTGTCGCACTTTTTCCAGTTCCTGTTGATTATCCACTTCCACAGAATCGTGGGGAGTTATCACTACCTTGATTTTGTAGCCGTATTCCAGCGCCCGGAGTTGCTCCAGGGCTTCAAGCTTTTCCAGTTTTCCTTCGGGAAGTTTGGTGAAAGTATCGAGGAAATCGCGGCGGTAGGCATAAATACCGTGATGTTTGTAATAGTCGGCTTTCATCGTGCTCGCGCGCACATAGGGAATGGTTGCCCGCGAAAAATATAGGGCAAAAAATTGGTTATCGAAAGCGACCTTTACGGCATGGGGATGGGTAATTTCTTCTTCGAGAATAATTTTATAAATTAATGTGGACATAACTATTGCAGAATCATCGATAAGCGGCCGGATAACTTCATCTACCTGCACCGGCTCAAAAACCGGCTGATCGCCCTGAATGTTGACGACGATGGCGTCAGCAGAAAGATTAAGAGTTTTTACGGCTTCGGTAATTCTATCCGTGCCGGAACGATGTGCGGCTGACGTCATAATGGCATTGCCACCGAATTTTTTCACGGCTTTAAATATTCTGTCGTCATCGGTGGCTACGGCCACATAAGGAACAGCTTTGGCTTGGGATACGCGTTCATAGACATGCTGAATCATCGGTTTGCCGCATAAATCGGCCAGAGGTTTACCCGGAAAACGGCTGGACTGGTAGCGGGAGGGAATGATGCAAACGATGTCTCTTTTCATCTTTGTTGCCTCGTGAAAAGACCCGGCATGCAGAATTTACCCGGTGAATGCTGGTAGCAAGAAGCATACGCTTAGTTTTACTGTTTTAGCTACCCAAATATTGGTCGGCTTGCTGCAAATAATTAACTACATAATCCCGCACGGAATCTTCCAGAGATGAAAACACTACGGGACATCCGGCATCTTTCAGCTTATTCATTTTGGCTTCGGTGAAATACTGGTATTGATCGCGTAAAGACTCAGGCATTTCGATGTATTGTATATTGGTTTTGCTCCCCATTGCAGCAAATACAGCTTTAATCAAGTCATTCCAGGTTCGGGACTTTCCTGTTCCCAGGTTAAAAATGCCGTTGACTTTCTGATTATTAAAAAGCCACCACATAACGTCCAGGCAATTTTTGACATAGACAAAGTCGCGCATCTGGCCGCCGTCGGGATATTTTTTCTTATAGGATTTGAAAAGCCGCACTTTTCCTGTTTCTTTAATCTGATGAAACGCCTTAAAGATTACGCTCGTCATTTCTTCTTTGTGGTATTCATTAGGACCGAAAACATTGAAAAATTTGATGCCCGCAATTTTATTTTCCAGCTTATTTTTTAAAACCCATACATCAAACACCTGTTTGGAATAGCCATACATATTAATCGGTTTGAGCTTACTGATTTTACCGTGGTCATCGGAAAAGCCCTGAGTTCCATCGCCGTAAGTCGCGGCGGAGCTGGCATAAATAAACCGAACATTATGTCGCAGTGCCCATTCGGCAAGCCTGCGGCTATAAAGATAATTATTTTCCCAAAGATAGTCCGCGTCGCGCTCCGTTGTGGATGAACATGCACCCATGTGAACAATAGCGCTGATTTCAAAAGGCACCTTATCGGCACAGACCATCTGTAAGAACTCGTCTTTATGGATGTAATCGACAAAACGCCGGTTGACCAAGTTCTTCCATTTGTCGTCAGTACTCAATCGATCAACGATGATAATATCATCGATGCCTTCCTGATTGAGACGCCAGATAAAAGCACTGCCGATAAATCCGGCGCCGCCTGTGACAATAATCATGCGCAATGCTCCTTTACTGTCTTAAAAATTGTTAGACTTAACTAATACTTAAAAGAATTACTGTCAATCAAGAAATTCGCTCCTGATTTTATTGAATCCAGTAAGCTTTGTTATCCAAAGTAAGAACACGGCAGGGGGCATCTTCCTTGATCATCATGAAATTAATTTGCCTGCCTGTGATTCCGCCGGAGCCGCGGTGTGAGAAAAAAATGTCCTGACGGCAAAAGGTGCAGAAGCCTGAAGTTTCTATATTCTTTTCCGGGATACCGCAATCCAGGATTTGCCGGCGGTTCGCCTCGGGCAAATCCAGCATCCATTTATTCCCCACAGTTGCAGGCAGTAAATAAATTTCATGGCTTTTTTGTCCGCGAAAAGCATCGGCGACAGCCGAATCCACTTGATAACAGCATTTACCTATCGAAGGGCCGATAGCTACCAAAATATTTTGCAAAGAAGACCCGTATTGATTTTGCATCAATTCGATAACTTTGGCGCTGATTTTCAGCGCAGTACTGCGCCAACCGGCATGAGCCACAGCGATTATTTTTTTTAACCGGTCGACAAAGAAAACCGGCACGCAATCAGCCGTCTTGATGCAAATCGCGAGGTTTGTGCGGTTGGTTACAATGGCATCATAATCAAGCTCCGCGCGCGAAGAAAAAAAACCGCCATGGGATTTGATGACGAATATCTTATCACCATGAACCTGATTGACGACTAAAAATTGTTCCAAAGGAATGGCAAAAGCCTTGGATAGATGACCCCAATTCTGCAAAACGCTGTATTCTTCATCGCCTTCGTTAAAGCTCACATTGAGGCTCGCATATTCATCTTGCGAAACTCCGCCTTGTCGCGCGCAAAAAGCGTGAATTAAGAAATCACATTCGCTGAAAATTGCCGCCTGTAAATAGGGAATGGATTCTTTTTTAGAAAGTGGAAACATTTATCCGCCTTATTATCTTTTCATTGGGCTTGTGTTTGTCTGCGAAAAAGTTCGCATAAAGCAGTCATATCTGCCGGCATTTCTGCGGTAAACACAACTCGCTCGCGCTTTAAAGGATGGATAAAAGAAAGCTGCGCGGCATGCAGTGCTTGTCTGTTTAATGACTTCAAACTTGTTTTTAAAAGTGGATCGCTAATGGCGCGTATTTTATTTGTCGTGCTGCCATAAACGGTATCCCCGATGACCGGATAACCTCGATCGGAGAGGTGAACGCGGATCTGGTGGGTGCGGCCTGTTTTGATTTCTACATCCAGCAAGGTAGCCAAGCCGTAACGTTCGCGCACCTTCCAAAGAGTAAGAGCAGATTTGCCGCGCTTGCTTTTTGTGGACATTTTTTTACGGTCGGTGGCATGCCTGCCCACAGGCAGCAGTATTTCTCCCTGATTGCCTCTCATGTCCCCCCAGACAAACACCCGATAAGTTTTTTGCACTTCATGGTTCTCAAACTGGGCGGAAAGATTGCGGTGCGCATCATCCGTTTTTGCCGCCACAATCAAACCAGAAGTTCCTTTATCTAAACGATGAACAATGCCCGGACGTACAACCCCGCCGATTCCCGACAAATTTTGACAATGAAACAGCAAAGCGTTGACCAGGGTGTTTTCCGGATTTCCCGGCGCGGGATGCACAACCATTCCCGCCGGTTTATTTACCACGATTATGGCTTCGTCTTCATAAACAATACTTAGAGGAATATCCTGGGCAGAGGCAATAGTCTCTTTTGCCGGTTTTAGATGGAGACTTATTATGTCTCCTTCCTTCAGGCGCTGGCTTACTTTTGGTACTATACCATTGACCAGGACATCGCCTTCTTCCACAACGCGTTTCACCTGCGACCGTGATAATGCCGCATCGTTCTGCGTTAGAAACACATCCAGCCTTTGGCCACGCTGATTGCGGTTTACTGTAAAGCGTATTTCTTTCAATTGTGCTGGTGGAATTGACAATTTGACTCCGCAAAATCACAAGTTAAGTTGATACTATTTGACGCAGGCCCTCAATAATAAAGGCAAATTCATTTTCGACAACAGTGCGCAAATCAATGAAGATTTCGTCTTTATCTACCCGGACAAGGATAGGCATTTCAAGGTTGCGTAACTTTTCTTCTATGCGGCTGGCGGACATTTTTTTATTTTTAATCCCGACCAAAACAGTAGGAATCTTTTGCGTCGGCAAAGATCCGCCTCCTGCTGCGGCAAAATCATCTCGCAGGAAAAATTCCAGAGAGTCAAAATTTGATTTCTGCAATTTATTGATCAGTTTGCGGGCGCGCTTTTTAACCACGTCCACCGGCTCGGTCAATGCTCGTAATGACCTAAGCTTTTTTACCGCGGCAATGGGATCAAGGTAATGTATCAGTGTTGCTTCGAGCGCGGCCAAGGTGAATTTGTCGATTCTCAGTGCGCGGTTGAGCGGATTTTTTTTGATCTTTTCTAGAATTTCTTTTCTTCCTAAAATGATGCCCGCTTGCGGCCCGCCGAGGAGTTTATCGCCGCTGAAGGTAACTACATCAGCCCCGCATGTTAAAACCTCGCGAATCGTCGGTTCATGTTCCAGGCCGTAATTATCCAGGTCGATTACACAGCCGCTACCCAAATCATCCATAACCGGGATGCGGCGTTTTCGCCCCAAAGCCACCAGAGATTCCATATCCGCTTCTTCGGTAAAGCCCACAATGCGGAAATTGCTGGTGTGCACTTTCAGTATCAGGCCGGTTTCTTTATTTATCGCCTTTTCGTAATCACTCAGGCGCGTACGGTTGGTTGTGCCCACTTCCCGCAAACGAGCGGCGCTTTTGCGCATAATTTCCGGAATACGGAATTCGCCTCCGATTTCGATAAGTTCGCCACGGGAAACTATAGTTTCTTTGCCTTCCGACAAAGTATTGAGGACAAGCAAAACAGCCGCAGCGTTATTATTGACAATCAGGACATCCTGTGCACCGGTCAAGGCGCAAATTAATCGGTTTACATGATCGTAGCGCTGGCCGCGTTCACCTTTAATCAAATCAAATTCCAAATTGGAATAGCCTTTGCCCACCTCTAAAATTCTTTGCAGAGCTTCCGGGCAAAGAGGAGCGCGGCCAAGATTGGTATGCAGGACGACTCCGGTGGCATTGACAAGGCGGCGCAAGTTATAGCGGTGCAATCCTCTTATTAATCTTTCCACTTCTCCGGCAACGATTGCCGCATCATAAGAAACCTTCACAAGTCCTTTTTTTCCGGCCTCAACAATCTTATCCCTCAAATTTTGCACAACCATCCGGCAGGTTTCTTTGACAATATTGCGCGGCGCCAGAGCATAGATATCCTGCTTTTCCAAAAATAGAATAACTTCGTCAATTTTCGGCAGTTTCTTCAGCATTTCTTTTCTTCGCTCATCCATAAATATTTTTTCTCGACGAAAATTATACAATACCGGCTTGCTTGCGACAATAATCACGGAAGTTGTTCACGGCAATATAAAACTCCCTCATCATTATTACCCAGAGGTAACGGCCTTTCGGCGTTAGACGCAAATGGAGCGGGAAATAGCGCAAAGCCCTGACTATTTCAAATAAAGCTATTTCCTTCCATAATGTTTTTAAAAACTTACCGTTATATTTTTCTTCCAACGCCGCAATATCCAATTTCGTGCTAAATAATTTCATTAAGAAATCATAGCTCATTTGGTCATGAAGATCAAACCCGCGGGAAGCCAGAAGCGGCAAATTACCATGATCGAGGCGGGCGATATACTCTTCAATATTAAACGTGTTGGAATAACAAACACCATTAAGATAACCTATGGCGCCGCTCCCCAGACCCGCGTACTCATCGTAATCTACAACATATTCATCAATGAGAGAACTATCTTTCTTTTTCCGAGAAAAGCACCAGGCCGAAGAAAAATTATAATTTTTTTCCAGGCGCTTGACTATCAGCTTGTATAATTTCTGTTCCCCTTTAAAATCAACTTCTCCGATAGTCTTCTCCATTAATTCTTGCGTTATAGTTGAAACCATCAAAGGATAAAACGTAATTTGATCCATGTTTAAATTAAGTAAAACTTCCAGATCAGCATCAAGAATTCCCTGCGTTTGTGCGGGAATATTAAAAATCATATCGGCATTTAAAGTATCAAATGACCCTCGCGTGTTTTTGAGTTTTTCCGCAATAGCCTCACCTGATCCGTATCTTTCATAGCGTCCGATTTTTTTGAGTAAATCATCATTGAAAGTCTGCACGCCCACAGACAATCTTTGGACACCACTTTGCTGTAAAATTTCAATATTTCTCGAAGTTAAGTGATTGGGATTTGTTTCTACCGATATTTCTCTGATGGGAAAGCTTTCCTGCGCCAAACGCAACGTTTCGGCAAGCTCGTCAATCAGCACCGTTGGGGTGCCGCCGCCGACATAAATTCCACTGAATTTATATCCCTTTTCCCGGTAAAGATTAATTTCCTGCCGCAGAGCTTTAAAATATTTTCGGGCAAGTTGCTCCGTAAAAGCTATCCTATGAAAAGAACAATAAGGGCAAAGTTCTTCGCAGAAGGGAATATGCAGATAAAGAAGGCGCAGTTTTTCGTCGGCGCAGCGGGGCAATGCCGGCAAGCTTCCCTCTTCAAATTTCAGGGCGCGAGCAAATTCCCTTTTCGCTATTTTAGTAACAATTTGAGTAATCAAATTTAAATCCATACAATTCAGGTTATATAACTTGCTTCTTTATTATTTAACAAAAGATATATGACTATTGCAAGCTACTATTACTTAATGAATTTGTAAAAAGTTATAAACGTAATCCATCCAGAGCGGCTTCGTAAAAAGCTGCCGATGCAAGGCAGGTAATTCCCGAGGAGTGAGGCGTACTTGAGCCTACTTCGCAACGACGAGGGATGAAGCCGAACACAACAGATGGACTTTTTACGATGCCGTCATTCCTTGATATAACGCGTAATAAGTGATATATGCCGCAAAAAACAAGGTCCCGGTGAAGCTACATGCCTAAAGATAAAGTTTTAACATTATGGAATAATGAAGGACTCAACGAAAAAGACACCTCCATCTTAAGAAAAAAATCCGTGGAAGTGCCTGTGCCGCTGGATAAAGAATCGCGAGAAGTAATCCAAACTCTGGTTGATTCGTTTCTGGGCAGAGATGACGCTTCGGGGCTTGCCGCTCCGCAAATAGGCATTAACAAAAGAATATTCGTTTTCCGCAATAAAGGCTTCGGTGAAGGGGGGAAAGTAAAAAGTCCCGATGATTTTGAAATTTTGATTAACCCACGCATTACTCAGGCGCGCGGCGAAAAAGTAGATATGGCTGAAGGTTGTTTATCTTGCCCGGAAATTCAGGTGGAGGTCAGCCGCTTCCCCGAAATAAAAGTTCGTGCCTTGAATGAAAAGGGAGAAAAAATTAACAAGAAGTATATGGATTACGTCGCCCGTGTTATACAACACGAGCTGGACCATCTGGATGGTAAACTAATCGTCGATTACGGAGGCAATCTCTATTATCCCAAAGACAAACAAGACTTTTTTGGAAAGCTTTTTCAAGGTTGATCAATGGAAAATTTTTGATTAAATCTTGAAATCTCCCCGGAGTTGTAGTAGTTTTCTGGCATTAATTAAAACTGATGCAATAAAGTTATTTTCTATCATTTAATTTTCCCCGGAGAAGCTATCCCATGTTAAAAATTCAGTGCCCGCAATGTAACAAATCTTTCGTTTGGACAGACAATCTGCCGGCGCAGAACAAATGCCCTACACTGGATTGCAACTGGCATTATAATATTCATACCGAACTCGAGAGAAACATTACCCGGCGTGAAACCAAGGTGGAACCAAAAACTCTGCTTTGCCCCTTTTGCCAGGGAAAAATTACATCAAAATTTACTATTTGCCGGCATTGCGGGCAGATTGTGCTGGGCAGTAAAGCTTCCCGAAAGCGTTATTTTTTTTTGGCGGTTTGTTTACTTCTCATTATTCTATCTCTAATTTTTAAATGCTTGGTTAAATGAAACTGGAAAAGACACCATTGTATGAAAAACATGTTACCCTAAATGCCAAAATAATTGATTTTGGCGGCTGGGCCATGCCCGTGCAATACACCAATGTTATCGATGAACACAAAGCAACCAGAAACGCCGCCGGCCTTTTTGACATCTGCCACATGGGAGAGATCGAAGTCAAAGGCCCGCAGGCTATTGATCTTTTACAATTGGTTTTGACCAGAAATCTAGCTGATCAGGAAATAGGACAAATTAAACTCTCTGCTTTGCTCAACTATGAAGGTGGCATTATTGACGACCTGACCGTCTATAAAATGGCAAAAGATTCTTATATGCTGGTAACTAATGCCACCACTAAAAACCGCGATTGGCAATGGATAAAATCTATTCACCGAGACAAGGAATTTGATTGCAATTTAAAAGATATCAGCAATAAAACAGGCAAGCTGGATTTGCAGGGTCCGCGTGCTGAAGAAATTTTGCAAACACTGACCTCTGATAATTTGAAGAATTTGCGCTTCTATCATTTTTTTGAATCCCAGGTATCGGGAATACCGTCCATCATTTCCCGCAGCGGTTACACCGGTGAAGACGGATTTGAAATCTATGCCGCCGCCAATGTTATTGGAGATATCTGGGATAAACTTATGGTCGCAGGTGTTAGTTTTGGCCTGAAACCAGTAGGATTAGGAGCGCGAGATACATTGCGCCTGGAAGCAGGCATGATGCTCAACGGCCAGGACATGACGGAAACGGTGACTCCGTTGCAAGTACCTTATAGCTGGCTCATTGATTGGAATAAAGGATTTATCGGTTCAGCAGTACTTAAAGCGAAAAAAAATTCAGGCATTAAGAAAAAGCTGGTAGGTTTGGAAATGACCGGCCGCGGAATAGCCCGCCACGGTTATAAAGTATTTGCTGGGGAGAGAGAAATCGGCATTGTGACTTCCGGAACATTTTCGCCCACATTAAACAAAGCAATCGGCTTGGCGTTCATCGATATTGCTTTCAGCGCGCCGGAAACGGAAATTTCTATCGAGATTCGCGACTCAATGAATCCGGCAAAAACCGTTAAGATTCCGTTTTATAAAAGGCCAAAATAAAATTAAGGAGAGGAAAAAACCATGTCCAAACAAAACCCGACAGATAGAGTCTATTCCCAGGATCACGAATGGGTAAAAGATAATGGTGACGACACTGTTGTTGTTGGCATAACCGCTTACGCACAGGAAATGCTCACCGATATAGTATTTGTCGAACTACCGCCGATAGGAAAAAAAGTAACTAAAGGTGATTCCGTGGCCGTTGTGGAATCCGTAAAATCGGTATCCGATGTTTACGCACCGGTGAGCGGAGAAGTTATCGCCGTGAATAATAAGCTGGAAGAAGAACCGGCACTCATTAATCAGGATGCCTTTGGCGAGGGCTGGATTGTGAAGATGCGCCTGACGAATCCGGTTGAACTCAAATCTCTGCTTAGCACCGCTGATTATGAAAAACTGATCAAAGAGGAAAAGCACTAATTATGGACTACTGTCCCCACACCACCCAGGATATAATCCAAATGCAAGCGGTTATCGGAGTAACCAGCCTCGATGATTTATTTGCCGATATTCCGCAAAAATTCAGATTAAAGCAAATACCGAACATTCCGGCCGCTTTATCCGAACAGCAGACCGTCGCTGTCCTGAGCGATCTGGCCCGAAAGAATAAACTGCCGCAATTGACCTTAACCGGCGCCGGTGCTTACCATCATTTTATTCCCGCTGTCGTTGGACATATAATATCCCGCGCTGAATTTTACACTGCCTATACTCCTTATCAGGCGGAGATCAGTCAGGGCATCCTGCAGGCGATTTACGAATACCAAACCATGATTGCCCATTTAACCGGTACCGAAATTGCCAATGCTTCCATGTATGATGGCGCTTCGGCAATGGCGGAAGCGGCCGTTCTGTGCGCGAAGATGTCTAACAGGACTAAAATTATAGTTGCCGGCTCCGTGCATCCCGAATACCGGCAGGTTGTGCGGACATATTCTTGGGCCAACGGCTATACAATTGCCGAAATACCGTATACTGCATCGGGACAGCTTGATCAGGCCGCTCTACAAAACGAACTTGATAATCAAGTGGCTGCCGTTTTAGTGCAAAGTCCCAATTTTTTCGGCGTTATCGAAGATGTTGCTTCTATCGTTGATGTTGCCCATAAAAAAGGGGCTTTGCTTATAGCAGGATTTACAGATGGAACAGCTTTGGGCATTTTACAGCCGGCGGGAGCGGTAGGCGCTGATTTTGTTGTGGGCGAAGGCCAGAGTTTCGGTAATCCGCTTAATTACGGCGGCCCTTATCTGGGAATTTTTGCCGCGCGGGAAAAATTTATGCGCCGGATACCCGGGCGCCTTGTCGGCGCGACGGTGGACAAAAACGGTAAACGCGGTTTTGTTTTGACTCTGCAAACCCGCGAGCAACATATCCGAAGAGAAAAAGCAACTTCCAATATCTGTTCCAACGAGGCCCTTTGCGCACTGGCAGCGGGCGTGTATCTTGCAGCTCTGGGCAAGAATTTGCGCAAACTTGCCGAGATCAATATTTACAAAACACAATATTTAAAAAATAAGCTTTTACAACTCAAGGGCTGGCGGGAAGTATTTACCGCTCCTATCTATAACGAATTTGTTTTGCGCTGTCCCAATCCAAGGCTAACCAATGAAAAGCTAAAGAATGAGGGGATCATCGGCGGTTATGAGTTACAAAAATATTATCCGGAGTTGGAAAATACTCTGCTCTTTTGCGCCACGGAAATGATCTCGAAAGAAGATATTGATAGGGTTGCGACAATTTTGAAGTCACGGGTATGAACCCAGAAGCGAGTTGCGGGATATTATCCCCTCCGCTTCGCGGGATTGTTTAACTTCCAATTCCGACGTGTGACCTTTAGATTATACGCTTAACTTTCGGAATTGGAGTTTCACGAATAATCTCAGGAGTTGAAATATGGACTTGATTTTTGAGATAAGCAAAGGGGGACGCAACGCCGTAGACGTCTCCGCAAGCGATGTACCCTCAGTAAAAATCGAACCTGTAATCGATAAAAAATACTTGCGTGCTGAACTTGATCTACCGGAAGTAGCGGAAATCGACTTAATCCGGCACTACACCAATTTGTCACGGCGGAATTTCGGCGTTGATCTGGGCTTCTATCCTCTGGGTTCCTGCACTATGAAATATAACCCCAAGGTTAACGAAAATGTCGCTGCACTGCCCGGCTTTACCGAAATGCACCCATATGTTCCTGCTGAATTTGCCCAGGGTAATTTGCAACTTATCTATGAAATGCAACAATATTTATGCGGCATCTTTGGCATGGCGGAATTCACCCTGCAACCGGCGGCAGGCGCGCATGGCGAACTTACCGGCATCATGATGATTAAAAAGTATTTTGAAAACAAAGACCAAAAACGCCGCTTTATCCTGATACCGGATACCGCGCACGGCACCAATCCGGCATCCGGTGCACTTTGCGGATTTGATACGGTTACGCTGCGTTCAAACAGCGAAGGAGGCGTCGATATCGAACACTTGCAGTCTTTGATGACGGAAGATGTGGCCGCTTTGATGTTAACCAATCCCAACACGCTGGGACTATTTGAACGCAATATCGAAAAGGTCGCGCAAATCGTCCATGACAAAGGCGGCCTGCTCTACGGTGACGGCGCCAATGCCAACGCTTTTTTAGGCAAAACCAGACCGGGCGATTTGGGCTTCGATGTTATTCATCTTAATCTGCACAAAACTTTTTCCACGCCGCACGGCGGCGGAGGCCCCGGCAGCGGCCCGGTGGGCGTAGCGGCAAAGCTTACCGACTATCTGCCCATACCGCGCATTGTGAAGAAAAAACAGGAATACAACTGGTCGGATAAATTCCCCGATAGCATCGGCCGCATGCGCTCTTTTTATGGCAATTTCAATGTGGTTGTGAAAGCCTATACTTATATTCGCTCCGTAGGCGCCGAAGGTTTAACGCGCGCCACCGAAATGGCCGTGCTTAATGCCAACTACATCAAAGAAAAGTTAAAGCCATATTTTGATTTGCCTTATGATCGTGTATGCATGCACGAGTGTGTTTTTTCCGGTAAAAGACAAGTTGCCGAAAGTGGAGTGCATACAACAGACATTGCCAAGAGGCTGATTGATTATGGCTATCATCCTCCGACGGTTTATTTTCCTTTAATTGTTCCCGAAGCGATCATGATTGAACCTACCGAGACGGAAAGTAAAGAAACTCTGGATGCCTTCTGTGAGGCCATGATTGCCATCGCGGCCGAGGCCAAAGAAAATCCTGATTGTGTAAAAAATGCACCGCTGACAACACCGGTTAGCCGGCTCGATGAAGTGCTCGCCGCGCGTAAGCCGGATGTGTGCTGGAAAAAAGCCGACTGATTTTTTTATGAACGAACTACAATCAAGATCACAACTTCTCCGCAAGCCTCCTTGGCTCAAAGTGCGTCCTCCTTATAATACTGGTGAATGCCGCAACATTAAATCCACTCTCGTTGAGCTGCAATTGCACACCGTCTGTCAGGAGGCGGCCTGCCCCAATATGGCTGAATGCTTCAATAACGGTACGGCAACATTTTTGATTCTCGGTAATATTTGCACGCGTAACTGCGTTTATTGTAATGTCGCTCATGGTATACCAGCGCCTGTGGACGAACAAGAAATTCATCGTCTGATTGATGCTGTACATAAAATGAGTTTAAAATACGTTGCTGTAACTTCCGTTACCCGTGATGATTTGCCCGACGGAGGTGCTCAAGCTTTTGCTGATTGTATAGGCGACTTGCGCAAAGCAGTGCCCGAATGTAAGATTGAAGTCTTGATTCCCGATTTTAAGGGCAGCACATCAGCGCTGGAAAAAGTGATTGCCGCCAAACCCGACGTCATCAACCACAATATGGAAGTTGTTGAACCTATGTTTGCTCAATTACGGCCGCAGGGAAATTATAGACTATCACTTAAGCTCCTCTCACGGATTGCCGGAACGCCGATTATTTCCAAAAGCGGTTTTATGGTTGGCTTTGGTGAAAAGCGCGCAGAGATCCTGCGCTTAATTGACGATTTGGTTGCGGCTTCCTGCTCACGCCTGACTATCGGGCAGTATCAACAGCCGACGCTCAAGCATTGGCCGGTAGCTAAATATTATCACCCGGACGAGTTTGCAGAGTTGAAAGAAATAGCCGATAAAAAAGGCTTTCATTATGTGGAAGCGGGACCCTTAGTGCGCAGTTCTTATCATGCTGCGCAGGCATGTTAGTGAGGAGTGGATATGGCTGAACAATATGATTTAGTTGTTATTGGCGGAGGACCCGGGGGACTAGCCGCGGCCGAGCATGCTGCGAAAAACAAAAAACACGTCCTCATTATCGAAAAAGACAGTTGGGGTGGCACATGTACCAATCTCGGCTGCATTCCCACCAAAGCCCTTCTTTCCTGCAGTAAATATTACGCGGACTTGAAAAAACTCAAAAGGTTGGGAATTAATATCGCGGATATATCAATTGATTTTAGCGGTATAAAAAAACATCAACAACAAATAGTCAAGGTGGCGGCGCTCGGTGCTCATAAAATGCTCGTCGATGCTCAGGTGGAAACAAAACAAGGCACGGGAGAAATTATCTCATCTCAGGAAGTGCAATATAGGGATCAACAAGGCAACTCTAAAATCATTCCCACAAATAACATAATTATCGCCTGGGGCTCTGAACCGCAAATGCTGCCGGAAATAAATTTGTCCGAACGCATCTTAACCTCTGATGGTTTGCTTAATTTAAATATTCTTCCCGCCAGTATCATCATTGTTGGGGGCAGTGTAATCGGCGTGGAATTTGCCACTTTTTTTGCCGAATTGGGTGTAAGAGTAACCTTAGTTGAACTATTAGACAGCATTCTACCCTATGAAGACCAGGAAGCAGTCGATTTGCTCCGGCAGGAACTGGTTCGTTTAGGCATTGACATACATACCTCAACAAAACTCGAAAAATTAAATGATACGGACAACGGAGTTGTCATGCGGGCTCAAAAAATTGGCAAAGAATTTGAGATGACTGCCGATTATGCTTTACTTTGCACCGGAAGAAAACCTCTGCTGGATACGCCACAGTTGGATAAGTTGGGCATTGAATATGCAAAAGCTGGCGTCAAAGTCGATCAGAACATGATGACAAATATAGCCGGTATTTACGCGGTAGGCGATGTCACCGGCGGCTTGATGCTGGCACATCGCGCGACTGAGCAAGGTAAAGTTGCGGCCGGGCATATTTGTGAATCAAACACAATTGTTTACGATGAAAATTTTATTCCATCCGTGGTTTATAGCCATCCGCAAATTGCTCGCGTGGGTCATAATCAAAAACAAGCGGTAAACGAAGGATTAATCGTGGAGATCGTGAAATCCAATTACAGCGCCAACATCATCGCACGCGCCCAACTGCTGGGTCAGGGTTTTGTCAAGGTCATCTTCAATGAGGATAAAATCATCGGCGCAACCATCGTTGGCGAGGAAGCCGCGGAACTTATTTCTCCTCTCGCTTTGGCAATATCCAACGAGTTAACCAAAAAACAACTGCGGTCATGGGTGATTCCCCATCCGACCTTGAGTGAAATTTTCACTCCACTATTTAGAGGATGAATTTGTTTTGAACGAAACCTAATTTGATCGGGCTTATCAAAAGGAGCATTAACTTCTTCCTGAAGTCCATATTTGACATATCCAATTGAAAATCTAAAATAACAGATGGAGATGATATTAGACTTTTTCGGCTCTATCTTGCTGATGACATCCTAATTATTCTCAATCTTCGCCAGACACCAGCCTACCTCCCCACGCGATCAACACAATGCCACAACATTTTTATGGTCAATATTTCATTGACATATAAGACCGGTTTTCTTATACTTCAGTCCATCAAAAGCAAAATTTTATCATATTATTTAGTTGCCGGGCATAGAGAACAATATTAATTTGAGGTGAAATTATGGCCAAGCGGATTTTGATCATTGATGATGAACCAATGATTTTGGAATCAATAGGTTATAATTTAAAATGCGAAGGTTACGAAGTTATTACGGCTGGCGACGGTGAAACTGGATTGAACCTTGCGAAAACTGAAACGATTGCTTTAATTTTGCTGGATCTTATGCTCCCGAGTATTGGCGGTATGGCGATATGCCGATTAATACGCCAGTTTTCCGATGTCCCCATTATTATATTAACCGGCAAAGATGACGAGATTGATCGGGTTTTAGGCCTGGAATTGGGCGCTGATGATTATCTAACTAAACCGTTTAGTATGCGCGAGCTTATAGCTCGAATATACGCAGTGTTAAAGCGGACGAATCCCGGTAGCACAATCTAAAATTAAAACGATTGATAATATAAAGATTGATTGGCTCGGCCATTAAGTAACCGTAAAAGGAGTGCCGTTGAATCCTCTAGTAATGAAAATTCGGGGGACGCAACATCTAATTCCATTTTTAAATCAAAGATGATATCAAGGCGGCGAGAAAGAGGTGACGAGGCGTATTAATAATACGTTGAGGAAACTGACGACGCAACCAACGAAGAGAGCGCTTTGATTTAAAACTGGAGAAGGAAAACAGCATGAAGATAATAAAATATGCGGACGTTACACCGACTCATTTTGACAATGACCAGGCAAAGGGCGTTACAGGTCGCGTTGTCGTCGGCCCCATTCTTTTAATTTATATTCCAGCTTTGCATCGCTTGCAGCAATGACGGCTATTTTTTCACGGCCAGACATTTGTTATTCGTCCAATAGCGGCTTTATATATTTTGCTGCGCTTTCACCCGCTACATACCCTGTCGAAAAAGCCGCCTGCAAATTATATCCTCCGGTATCGGCATCAATATCCATTACTTCACCGCAAAAATACAGCCCGGGAACTTTTCTGGAAGCCATTGTCCGCGGATCGATTTCATCAAGTGATACCCCCCCTGCCGTCACTATCGCTTTTTCCAGCGGCAGAGGAGCTTTGATGTTGAAGCGCAGGGCCTTGAGCAGTTCAATAATTTTTTCTCTTTCCGCGGCGGTAATCTGATGCGCCTGCTTTTCCGTACCAATCCCCATTATCTCTATAAAGGGATCGATCATCTTCGCGGGCAGATATTCTTTGATGATGCCGGTGATTTTTCTTTTACCGGATTTGTCCAGATCGCGCTGTAGGCGCTTGCGTAATTGTCCCGTGGTCAACGCCGGTTTTAAATCTATTAATACGGATACAGGACCATTTTCCAGAGCTTCCACAACAGCAAGGCTCATGAGCAATATAATCGGGCCGCCCAGACCAAAATGTGTAAAGAGCATTTCCCCAAAGCGGCTTTCCACAACCGGCGGACGGGGTGATTTTTTTTCTCCACGGCCATAGCTGCAGTGGGGAGTGAGCGAAGCATCGATGGCAGAGGCTTCACCCTGAAAAGCCGTCGCGCGGACATTGCGCAGGCTAACACCCTGCATGGATTTGGCCAAATTCTGTTCCTGCACTATCAGCGGCACCAGTGCCGGTTTGAGCTTCACAATGCTGTGTCCCAGTTGCCTGCTCATTTTATAACCATCACCGGTAGAGCCGGTTTCAGGCCAGGAGGAGCCGCCTGTGGCCATAATAACCGCGGAAGAGCGATAAGTTCCGTTTTGAGTCTGGACAAGATAAATGCAGTTATCTTGAAAATAGACCACGGTTACCTGCGTATTTAATTCGATCTGGACTTTGCCTGCGGCCAGATATTTTTTAAATACTCTCACGACATCATGAGCATCATCGGAAACGGGAAAGATTCTTCCGCCCCGTTCCAATTTTGTCGGGAGCCCTTGGCGCGTAAGAAAGTCCAGCAATTCAGGGCGGAAAAACCGATGAAAAGCGCCGTAAAGAAAACGGCCGTTAATTCCATACATGGCAATGAAATCTTTTAATTCGGCGGAATTTGTTAAATTGCAACGCGTTTTGCCGCTAACGAGAATTTTTTTGCCGATGCTGCCGGTTTTTTCCAGAAGTAAAACTTTCGCTCCCAACTCGCCTGCGCGGCCCGCGGCCATGAGGCCTGCCGCGCCGCCGCCAACAATTATAACATCAGCATCTATTTTTTCGTCGGTCCTCATCAAATTGCGTACCCACCTTTAAAATTTGCGTAGCACGAAAAACCTTGGCCGGTCAATCATGGAAATGAAGCGGCCTTATCTTGTTATATTATCGAGCTTATGCTAAAGCCTAATTAATTTCGAAAACAAAGACAGGGGCGCTTAACTTTGCCAGTACCGACAAATTTAATAACTCTTACAACCCGAATATTTCTTCAGGTTCGACCCATCACTCATCAGTATCTGCAGGGCTGGAAAAATATTGCCCAAAAGATTCCCGATCCCGAATTACGCTGGCAGGCGCAGCTGAGTATTTCCACTAAGACATTTCACTGCGAAGGAGGTTCGATTTACGGGCTTTTGGCCGGAAACCGATACAAAGAGGCCATTAAATTTATTGTTGCGTACCAAACGATCAGTGATTATCTGGATAATCTTTGCGACCGAAGCACCTCGCTCGATCCCGACGATTTTCGCGCATTGCACGAAGCTATGCTGCATGCCCTCACTCCGGATGCCAAGTTATCATCTTATTACCGGTTCCGACAGGAGCAGGATGACGGCGGCTACCTGGCAGCGCTGGTGCAAACCTGCCGGGATGTATTGCGAAACTTATCCAATTATAGAATTGCCGCCTCAACCGTGCTCGACCTGGCCGGCTTCTATTTTGATTTGCAAGTCCACAAACATGTAAAAAGCGAGGAGCGCCTGCCCAGGCTTCAGGCATGGTTTGATCAAAACAAGAGCCGGTTACCCGAAATGACCTGGTATGAATTCGCGGCCTGCGCCGGTTCTACCTTAGGAATTTTCAGCATTGTTTCCCTTTTGTTCAATCCCAATACATCTTCCGAGCTTATCTCTAAAATCAAACAAGCTTACTTCCCCTGGGTTCAGGGATTGCATATTCTCCTAGATTATTTGATTGATCAGGAAGAAGATCGCCGAGGTCATGATTTGAATTTTTGTTCTTATTATCCGGACAGCGAACTTCTAGCCAAAAGGCTAATTTATTTCTACCGGCAGGCACAGCAGAGCATTGCCGGGTTACCTTTCCCTGAATTTCACCGTTTGATCAACCGTGGCCTGTTGAGTATTTACCTTTCTGATAACAAAGTTTCACAGCAAAAAGAAGTTCGTAAGATTTCAAGGAAATTGCTGAGTATTGGCGGGGCAAAAGCTATTTTCTTTTACCTTCATTGCTGGATTTACCGGCGCCTTCCTTAACGGCTAAATGGTTTATATTATGTTTAGAATCATGAACAACTCGGATAATCCTTAATAATTCTGAAGAATTATTCTCCACTACTGGGGAATTATTCCCCACTAATTTCTTTAAAAGCAACTTCCACTATCTTTTTGAAAATAATTAATCTAAGCATTTCAATTATATACACTTATTTATGATAAATGTTCTGAATGGTACACTAGTTGC